>LNFM01000894.1_pt1 | contig 70279 bp, 58 predicted proteins | sample 596031 | NCBI WGS metagenome assembly LNFM01 (sample SAMN04254537, study PRJNA301005) | activated carbon metagenome | isolation source: dual media filters at the Ann Arbor, Michigan drinking water treatment plant | place: USA: Ann Arbor
GGAACCCGAATAGACGCGTCGTTCAGCCGACGCGTATCCGGACTTTCAGTCCGTAATTCCAACCCACCGGCTTTAGCCGGTGGTTGTTGAGTTTGAACGACGGTTTAGTGAATCAATCGACCTGCGTTTTGCGTCGGCGATTGGCAACTATGCCTATCAAGCCTGCAAGGCCGACGAGGAAGATTGCATAGCTTGCGGGTTCGGGGACCGCCCTAACATTTACGCTCAGGAACGCCTCCTTCTTCTCAATGAAAGAATCGGTGGGGAAAGAGCCGAGTGGCGTGTAAGCGGACAAAAGGTTGTCGATCACCACGTTGGCCTTGATGGTCGGCGCTGTCAGCCCCACGGAGGCGGTGGCGTTCCAGTTCTTTGTGTTAAAGTCGAAAAGGGGGTTCGATGTGAAAGCGCCCGTTTCAGTGATTGGGGACGTCACAGTGCCGCTAGATGGCGCCTGCGGAGTCACGCGTAGCGCCCCCCCTACATCCACGCCAACCAAACCGCTGCCGAAGTAGTAGTAATCACCGCTTTCATTCAGTGTGAATCCATTAATCTGGTAACCTGATTTGGCGGTAAGTGTTAGTTCAAAGCTCGACTGGGTTGATTGGGGGCCACCGCCTGCGCTGGTAGCAGAGAAGCCGGGTGAGCCGGACGGGAACCACTGGACTACGTTGCCTGCAATTGTTGGAGTGCCAAACAGACCAACCTGGGCATTATCGTAACTGATGTCGAAAAAGTTGCCGCTCAGCGTTTGAATTGCAGCACTTGCTGGAGTTGTTGCGAGGGCACCGAGAAGGGCCAAGGCGAGGGTGGATTGTTTCATTGTAAATGACCTCAGAGTGCTAGTAGTAAAAAACCGAACATAGCAACCTTGCTGTCTGAATTTTCCGTGCGTGTTGTCTCCTCTTGCGCTGCTTTTTAACCTTGTGTGATTGGCTGGTGTTGCTATAAAACAAAAAACGCGCCAGCCACTATTTAGCTGAATTGCAATTCTCACGATAGTATAAATATAGCCGTCAACTAAAGATAGAGCGAGCAACCTTAGTTCTTTGTAAATTCCCGGCTGCTGTGCCGCCTATTATTTCATCGCCAGTCAAATTTCTCAGTTCAGTTCACGATACTTCAGCAAGCCTTGTCAAGCGCTCGTTGGGGGCGGCTGGCGGGGCAAGGGGGCGTTGGCAGGAAAAGGGGTGGCTTATCGCTTTTCAAAGCATGTGATGCCCTGCCGGGTGCCATGAGTCGGGCACCATAAAAAAGGGCCTGTTCGAAAACAAGCCCTTTTAGTTGGAGGTGAGAGCGTCTAGCGGGTTAATCGAATTGCGATTGACGCCTGCGGTACGCAATCGTCCCTATCATGCCTAGGCCTGCGAGAAGCATTATGTAGGTCTGTGCTTCGGGAACCACCGTAACGTGCAGGATTGCTTCTTTCTTTTCGATGAATGCATTAGTGGGGAAGGATCCGGGTGGTGTATAAGCGAACAAGAGGTTCTCAATCGAAACATTGGCCGCGGTAACCGGCGCCATCGACCCCGTAGAGGCGGTAGCATCCCAGTTCTTTGTGCTGAAGTCGAGGGTAGCATTCGGCGTGAAAGTGCCCGTACTGCTAATAAGCGACGTCAAAGTGCTGCTGGGCGAATCCAGCGGAGTTACGCGCAGCTGCCCCGCCACACTCACGCCAACAAATCCGCTGCCAAAGTAAGAATAATCACCGCTTTCCTGTAAATCGAATTTGGTAAACGAATAAGCCGAATCCGGTTTGGCGGTAATTGTCAATGCAAAGGTCGAATTGGCCTTCTCGATGCCGTCACCTGCGCTGAAGGCCGAGAAGCCGGGTGAGCCGGAAGGGAACCACTGGATCGTATTGCCAACAATCGTCGGGGTGCCAAACAGGCCTACTAAAGAATCATCGTAGCTTATGTCGAAGAAGCTACCGTTGACTGTTTGTATTGCGGCACTTGCTGGGACTGCTGCAACCGACCCGAGAAGCGCCAAGACGAGGGTAATTTTTTTCATTGAATGTAAGGCCTCCGCTTAACTAGCAATTTTAAATTACGCCTAGCGGCAGTTTAGCAGTTAATGTGGTATGTGGCAACATTATTTCTGTCTGCCGGGTTGGCGATTTTACGCCGGTATGCGAATGTGCTCAGCATGCCAAGACCAAGCAACATCATCGCCCATGTTTCCGCTTCTGGAATGGGAGGGGCGATAGTTGGGGTGAAATGGAGGTCGTACGAGGCATTTCCTGACGCGCCCGTCACTGTGGCGAAGAGAAATTTGCCGGGTTGGGTGTCAAAAGAGAATGATGCGCTAGGGGTGCCGCTCGAGAAAGCGTTGCCTCCCAGTGCGTTAATGGATCCGGATATTCCGCTGTTAATGCTGAAGCTATCTGCCGAAAATACCGAGAAATTACCGAAAAAAGACGAGGCGCCGTTTGCGCTAATCGTTGCCGTGTAGTCAGACGTGGGGATCTGACTTAGGCCGGACAAGACAAAAAAGTCAGTCTCATTCGAAAGAACAGTTGCCGAAAAGCTTTGTCCATTGAAGTTTAGTGTGGGCAATGCAAAGGCTGCGCTGCTCATTCCGAGCAATGCGGCGGCCCCTATCAATTTTTTGAGTCCGGAAGCTGTGTTGGTCATACCTTTCTCCTTGGGCTAAAGGTGGGTGGGCAGATTGTATATATAATAGTGACTGTATATTACGCCTGAATGACAATAAAAAATTATTTAGAATAATGACCAAATGTTACGCCATGATGCAATGATACTGAGGCAAAAAACGCGCCATCATATGATTTAAAATCAATATATAATTGATATTAATAAGTTTATTTGATGGCGCATGGGGTTTTCAGTATTTGGTGGCAGGGTACTGTTGTTGCGCGGGCAAGCGCACGGATTCCGGCGTTTTTTGTTAATTATTATGTTAATCAATAAGATGTTGTTTTGGTTGTGTGTGCACTAATTGCACTAATATGGTGAGGCATGCCCTGCTATGGACATAAAAAATAGTGTATGCCGGATTATATGTAAGTTATTGTCGGGTTATGGAGACAACAGCCCCTGCTAGTGTTTGCGACCGCAATTATTTAGTTTTAATCAAAGTTTTAATCAAATAACAAATTTCTAAAACCGGCCTTTTGAGGGCGGCTAAGTATATGCAATTTCAGGTGTTTTTTTGATATTTATATTTAATATCAATGTGCTGAACATTTTTCTCTTGCGCCATAGGGTGTGTGTCGTAGATCGGTGACATGTATGGCGTGATTAAGACCAGTCTTGCGATAATTCCTCTCGCCTCACCGTTTGCTCAAGGAAACCTCATGGTCATGTTGTACCGCATCTTGTATGGGCTGCTGATTGTTGTTTCAGCGCCGCTTGAATCAGCCACTATAACGGCCGCCCCTGACACGGTGCCCTATGGCCGTGCCGCAGAGGTGATGCTTACCATTAATGGTGCTGTTAATGGTGCTGTGCCGCCCGGCAGGAGGTTTGTGCTGGAGCCGGGCGTTCCATTTGTCGAGCAGGAATTGCCATTGCCATACGAAGTGCGTGATATGGCGATGCGGGATGGATTAGTCTATCTGGCGGTGGGTGAGCAGGGGTTACGGATTGTGGACGCTGGAGTGCCAGGCGCTCCAAAACTGGTTGGACATTTTGCTGCAAATACCGCTGTCCGTATTGTGGCGGACAGTGGGCTGGCTTTGATTACGGATGGCGCCACCGCTCTGGAAATAGTGGATGTCAGTGATGCGTCGCATCCCAGGGCTGTGGGCCGCTATCGTTCTGATCGGCCCATTACAGATGTGTTCGTGGCTGGCGGATACGCGTATCTGCTGTTGGATAAGGCCAGTGTTGCGGTGCTTGATATCCATTCCCCAGCAAGCGCAGTCATGCTTTCCCGTTATGAATTGGAGGGGGAGGCGGGCAAGCTGTTTGTCAACGGAAATCATATTTATGTGGCGAATGGCGTCCGTGGCCTTACGGTATTGGATGCCAGTGACAAAGCCCGTCTCAAACCGGCGGGGCGTTATGCCGTTACGGGCGGTGCGACAGATGTAGCGGTGCAGGATGGGCTGGCGCTGGTGGCGCGCGGTGTTGGGGGGCTGGGAGTGTTCGATGTCTCCGATCCTGCGCGTATCAAGTGGTTGGGAAGCCACAGCAGGCTGGGTAATGTTGCCGGGTTGAAAATACAGGGGCAGCAGGCGCTGGTGTGGAATGACCGCGCTGAGCTCATGCTGCTGGACATTGCCAAGCCTTCCATGCCCGCTATTGTTGCTTCTTACCGTACTACACATGATGTCATCAGCGCCGGGCTGAATGGCAGTGAGGTGATCGCTGCCACGCCGTCCGCGGTTCAGGTGCTGGATTTCTCTGGCGTGCCGCCGCAGCTTTCAAATGAAAATCTGGATGTGGGGCAGGGCGTCAATTTTGGCGGTGAACGCAGGCTGTTCATCCGCGATAACATTGCTTATGTGTCGGATTGGTTCTCTGGGCTGCATCTCTATGATATCAGTGATCCGCGCCGTCCCAGGCTGTTGTCTACCTTTCATACGCCGGGTTCGGCGAAGGGCGTGGTGGTGAGTGGGGATTATGCCTTTGTGGCGGATGATGACCGTGGTCTGCTGGTGTTGAATATCAAGGATCCGCGCCAACCCATGCAGGTTGCCAATCTGCCAACCAACGGTTTGGCCTATACGCCGAAGCTGGTGGGTGATCTGCTCCATCTTGCCAGTCATCGTGGCGGTTTTCAGATCATTGATGTCCATGACCCTGGCGCGCCTGTGATCATTGCCGATGTCGACACGCCCGGCAAGGCGTGGAGCCTTGAGGTTGCCGGTGATGTGCTCTATGTCGCGGGCGATGCCTCCGGCCTGCTGGTGTTCGATGTGCGTGATCCGCGCCGGCCGCGGCAGATCGGCACATTCAGCCCGGGTGGCGCGGCGGAGGATGTGGTGGTGCGGGGTGATACTGCATACGTGGCTTTTTTTGACCAGGGTTTTTATGTGCTTGATATTAAAAATCCCGCCGAGCCGAAGGTGCTGGGGCATACCTCCACACCGGGCAATGCGCGCGTCATCGAGCTGAAAGGCAATCTGGCTTATGTCACGGACTGGTTCGCGGGAGTGCAGGTAATCGACATCAGCGATGCGGACCATCCTGCCATCATCGGCAGTTATGACACCAGTGGTGCGGCGTGGGGGATTGGCATCAAGGGTGATTATGCCTATATCGGCGACTGGTGGGGCGGGTTCGCTGTGCTGGATATCAGCAATCCTGCCTCTCCCACGCTGGCAGGGCATTATCACGCCCCAAACCAGCCCAAAAATCAGGTGATGCAGGTCGCCGCGCAGGGCAAGTTTGCCTATACGGCCAACAGCGCGAATGGATTGCAGGTGTTTGATATTACCAATCCTCTCAATCCCACCTGGGCCACCGGCCTGGATATCAACGGTACTGCCAATGCGGTCTGGCTGGAGGGGCCGATTGCTTTTCTTGCCGTTGATAATGGCGAGGATGAGGGGCTGGTAGTGGCCGATATCCGCAACCCGTACCAGACACGCCGCATTGGCGGTATGAAAATAGCGGGCGGCGCTCAAGGTGTGCAGGTACATAACGGGCGTGCCTATGTTGCGAGCAGCGATGCTGGGCTCATTGTCATGGATGTTAAAAATCCCGGGCAACCGAAGCGCATGGCGGTTTATCCTGCAAAGCTGAATGATATGTGGGTCGATAATGACCGGCTTTTTATTGCAACAGCGGATCGCGGGCTGGAGGTGCTGGATACGGAACTCAAGCCACTCTCACACTACAAGACGGATCATGAGGCTGTCCTGGTTCGTGCTCGCGGCAATACGGTTTTTCTTTACGAAAAAGGCGCGGGGATTCGTGTGCTGGATGTTAGCGGCAAGAAGGTCACGCTGATAGCATTATTTGAGACCGGCGAGGAGCTATCAGACATCCTTTTGGAGGATGATTTATTGTATGCGGCCGGACAACAACAGTCAGGACTGATGGCGGTCGATATCTCCAGCCTGACGCGACCGAAAATACAGGCTATTTATCCACTAACCCAGCGTGCCGGGAAAGTTACCCTGACCAATAACACGGCCCTGCTTGGGGGCGCGGATATCATTACTGCGGTTAAGCTGCTGCCGCTCATAGAAATCACCAAGATTGGCGCAAAGAAAATGCGGGCTGTTATTCCAAAGGATATGCCGATAGGTGCTTACAACGTCGTGGAGGTTGATGTAAAGGGTGAAAAAATCCGCAGCCGTAACGCACTGAAAGTCGAAATGCAACGTTTCTCCAAGCCGAAAATCACTCCCGAGGAGTTTCAACGGTTGTTGCAGGAACAAAGAAAATTGCGGGAGAGTATGCCTGCTGTGATAAAAAAATAGGAGAGTTGGCCATGAACGTGAATGCCTCTCTTATCGACCAAGGTTCACGCAAGTGGCGGATCAAATTCGAGAGTCGGCGGCGGCGAATGAGCTAAACATCCGTGACGCCGATAAACTAAAGTCCCTGGCCTTCGTAGCTCTACCGCATCGCCGAAAACAAACGTAAACGTCCAGATTCCGATGCACCTGGGTTCATCGCTTATGCATCATGCTTTCTTGTCATGCGAATGGGTGAATATCTATGGCAGCGCATCATTCTCTCTACAGCGATTATCCGCGACTTTCCGGCGCGGCGATCTCATTGAGGAATTGGCCAAATTGCCTCTTATAGTTTCTATCTGAAATCAAGGTGCAGCATCCTGCCACCGGTTTTTTGCGCGAGTGTATTATAAGCGACTGTGGTTGCTTCATCAGAGCGGCCCAGCGGCAGGGTGAATACCGGGCTGGGGATTCTGTCATAGTAGATCTGGTCGTTGGAGGGTTCATCGCCAACCAGCAAGTAGGCCCCTGGCGGCGGGGAATTTCTGGCAGCGACGCGGAAGGCGTGGCCGATGGTTTCCATGCTGCCGATGAAAGGCGCGCCGCGCATCAGGCGGTCGAACATCTCGCCCATCGTGCCGGTATAGGTCTCCGCTTTGTTGTCGGAAAACCAGGTGATGGCGGACAGCTTTTTGCCTGATTTGTTGACGATCAGCCGCAGCACCGGCACGAGAAAGGACGCCAGACCGTGCATGGAGCCCGAGGCGTCAACTACCAGGTGGATGTCATCGCCGGGAATGTTTTGCAGCCCTTCGATAAAAAGATCGAAATCCTTGCGGCCAAAGGTGGAGGTTTCGAGAACCTTTTCGAGGTAATTTCCCTCGCTGTTGACGACAACTTGTTCGAGGTTTTTGGCCAGGCTTTTTTTGTCGGCCTCTGCGGCGGACAACTGTTTCTGGAGATCCTGAATCTGTCCTCTCAGTTTTTCGGACTGGCTGCCGCCCGACATGCGCGCGGTGATCACCATGATGGTGAATAGGAAGATGAAGATGACCAGCATCAACAACGCCATATCCGAATAGGTGATATAGACACTCTCATCCATGAAGCGGCGGCGTCTATTCATGGGGTGGCCCAGGTGGTGGCCGCCGCTTGCGGCTGGACATGAAAAGCCTCCTCAGCGGTGGCCACCAGGCGCGGTTGACCTGATCCACAAGCTTGATTTCCTGCCGCAACAGGACACGGTAATGCTTTTGCATCTTGATGGCTTCTCTGAGGGCGGCGAGATCATCGCCTTTTTCCAGCCCATCCCCAAAGTCGCTTAATTTTCTGGCCTCTTCACGGAATTCCAGCATGGCCTGCTTGGAGTCTGCAAATGCTGCCTGCAACAGTTTGACGTTCGCGCCCAGCGCGGCTACCTCGCCGTTGAGTATGCGCACATTTTTTTCTTCCGTTTGTTTGCAATCAGCCGCGCAATAGACCAGGCAAATTTTCATGATGCGGTCATACAAGTCCTCTACCCCATTTTCGGTAATCAGGGCGAACACGCGCAGCAGCAATCCGCCAAATACCGCGCCCATCAGCGTGGCATAGAAGGCTGTGCCCATGCCGCCCATGGCCTTGCGCAAGCCCTCCAGCAACAACGCCTCGTCGTGCCCCAATGCCTCCAGCGAGCTGCTCAAGCCTGCCAGGGTGATGCTCAGGCCCATTACCGTCCCGATCAATCCCTGGGTGATGAGCAGGTTGCCCATGACCGCCAGGCCATGGCTGACACGCTGGTAGAAGGAAATCTCGGTCTGGAGCAGCGCTTCCAGATTGAGGGGGCCGTTGGCCATAACCACCTCTTTGAGTGAGGCGAAAAACCGGTGTGAGGCGTGGCGTTGCAAGGGGGTAGCGATGCCCATCAGGCCCTTTTCCCGGGCGACGCTTTCCATTTGTATCACTTCAATGGATTCGCGCGTCAGTGTCATGGTGAGCAGAAAGCTGGCAAACATGCTCATTAAAAACAGCGCAAGGATGACCCAGGTGAGCTTGGTGGCGTCGTTTTTTATGAACTCCCATATGCCGGTATCGAGATACAGTCCCAGCGTGACGATGAGTGCGAAAGAGGCCCATACCAGCCAAAACAGCAAGGTGCGGTATACCTTGTTGCTCATACTATTTTCTACCTTTCCGCTGAGGAATTGAAAAACCATTCATGGCTGTTGGCCGGGGTCAACCCGGCGGTGTCCAGACACTTATTTATCCGCTCTTACGGGCTCTTGCGAGGTCAGGGCGTGGGCCCAGTCAAGAATAGACTGTACGCGCGCGGCCACCATGCCACGTGCCTCCTGGTAGGGCACCCAGCGATACTCCTCGTGTTCCGGATGTCCCAGCTCGGGATTTACCGGCAAGGTGATATCGGCCTGCCGGGTTTCAGCGACATAGTACCGCGCCACCTTGCCGCGACCGTAGGGCGGTGTCTCTTGATAGCTGGTACCCCAGGTAAATGTCAAGTTATTTAATGAGGTTTCTTCTTCCACCTCGCGGATGGCGCCCAGTAGCGGCTCTTCACCCGCCTCGACCATCCCTTTGGGAAAGTCCCAGTTGCGGTAGGCACGCAGCAGCAGATACCACTTTTTGTTTTCTTCGCGCCGGATAACAATGACCCCGGCGGAGAGTGTTTTTTGCTCCATGGTGACCGGATCTCCTGGCACCTATTATTGGAAATGAAAAAGAGTCAGACGGCAATCCCTCTGGAGCGCAGATGTTCTTTCGCTGCCAGTGCCAGTAAAGTCATCTCCATGTCGCGCTCCCAATCATACCCCTTGGCAGCTTCCGTGTATCCACGCAGGCTGATGCTGTGAAAGGGCTCGTCGGCGTAGATCCTGACGTGGCGGATTTCTTCGATGCTTGCCGACAGCTCGGGCCATATTTCGTGCATCATGTCGCGCTGCCGGGTCACAGACCATTCGTCGATGAGCTTGTAGCGCGGCGGCAGTTGGGTGAACGCCTCGGCGGTGCCGGTCTGCCGCTTGCCCGTGAGTTCGTCGATATGATCCGTGTAAACGTAGACTACCAGTTTTGGCGAATGTTGCAGAATCTCGGGTGTTAAGTTGATTTCTGATGGCATCCAGGAGCAGAAGGCGACGTCGAAGGGAAAGTCGATATGGCTGATGGGCTGGTTACGCATCTCATAGCCGTTGGCGTCATAGAAGTCAGGAATCTGGTTGGGCTTGGCGGCGGGATCGCGGACGCCAATCACGCTGACACCTTCCCGCGCCAGCAGGCTGCCGATGAAACCGTTACCGCAGTTCAGGTCGCAGACAACGGGTTGGGTGGCTACCTGACGCGCATAATGGGCGATTTTGCGCATTTCGCTACGCAATGGATAGTAGTGGGCAATGGTCGGGCCGGTCGTCGCTGCATTCCGATCCGGGTTGCTGAAGATCAAGGAGTATAAGGGCAGGCCCTTGATGCGTTCGGCGAAGGGGAGGGCGGGATTCCAGCAGGCATGTTCTTTTTGCTGCACGGCAACGATGCGGGTAAACATCTCGTTGCTAAAGGATTCCATCTCGCGGAGCGGTTCAAAATTCATGGTCGTTTCCATTGAAATTAGCCCCAGGTGGCTCGGGGATCACTGAGGAAAAAGCCCGCGCCCTCTGGGGTAAAAAAAATTATTTGTGATATTGAGGGCTCAGTTCGTGTACGGCCTCGACGAATGCCCGTGCGTGTTCGGGGTCGACATGCTGGTGGATGCCGTGGCCCAGATTGAACACATGGCCGGAGCCATGGCCATAGCTGGCGAGGATGGTAGCTACCTCGGCGCGGATGCGTTCCGGGGAGGCATACAGCACACAGGGATCCATGTTGCCTTGCAGAGCGGCCCGGTCCCCTACGCGCGCGCGCGCATCGCTGAGGTCGGTCGTCCAATCCACGCCCAGGGCGTCACAGCCGGTATCCGCCATCGCTTCCAGCCAGGCCCCGCCGCCCTTGGTGAACAGGATCACCGGCACGCGGCGGCCTTCGCTTTCGCGCTGCAGACCGTGGACGATTTGTTCCATGTAACGCAGCGAAAACTCACGGTAATCGCGTGGGGTCAGCACGCCGCCCCAGGTATCGAACACCATCACCGCCTGTGCCCCGGCAGCGATTTGCGCGTTCAGGTAAGTGGTGACCGACCGCGCCGTGGTGTCCAGCAGCTTGTGTAGCAGCGCGGGCTGGTCGAACATCATGCCTTTGATTTTTGAATATTCCTTGCTGGAGCTGCCCTCCACCATGTAGGTGGCCAGCGTCCAGGGGCTGCCGGAGAAGCCGATCAGCGGCACACGGCCATGCAGTTCGCGGCGTATCAGCCGTACCGCGTCCATGACATAACGCAGATTGCTCTCCGGGTCGGGCACGCCCAGTGCGGCGACATCGGCGGCGGTACGCACCGGGCGCTCAAAGCGTGGTCCTTCACCTTCGGAGAAATACAGCCCCAGGCCCATTGCATCGGGGATGGTGAGGATGTCGGAAAACAGGATCGCAGCATCGAGCGGGAAGCGTTCGAGCGGCTGCAATGTGACCTCGCAGGCCAGCTCCGGGTTGGTGCACAGGTCCATAAACGAACCGGCGCGCGCGCGGGTGGCGCGGTATTCGGGCAGATAACGCCCGGCCTGGCGCATCATCCATACCGGGGTGACATCCACAGGTTCGCGCAACAGGGCGCGGAGGAAACGGTCGTTTTTCAATTCAGACATGTAAAGGCTACTCACGCAAAGGCGCCAAGGCGCAAAGAAAAATTTAATCCTGGAAGAGGTACTTCACCGCTTCTATGGGCAGCATTGTTAGATTTAAACAACCAGATAATCCAAAATCCCCTGTGCGGCCTCGCGGCCTTCATGCACCGCAGTCACCACCAGGTCTGAGCCGCGCACCATGTCGCCGCCGGCGAAGACCTTGGGGTTGGTGGTCTGATGCTTGAACTTGCCGCGCACAGGGGCTTTGACGCGACCGCGCTCGTCCACGGCGATGTTGAAATCGCTGAACCAGGGTGAAGGGCTGGGCTGAAAGCCGAAGGCGATGATGACGCGGTCGGCGGGGATGATCTCTTCCGAACCGGGCACGGGCTGCGGGCTGCGGCGCCCGCGTGCATCGGGCGCGCCGAGCTCGGTGGTGATCACCTTGACGCCGGTCACCCCTTCTGTGCCGACGATCTCTATGGGCTGGCGGTTCCACAGGAACTGCACACCTTCTTCCTTGGCGTTGGCGACTTCACGTTTTGAGCCGGGCATATTGGCTTCATCACGGCGGTAGGCGCAGGTGACGCTCGTGGCACCCTGGCGGATGCTGGTGCGGTTGCAATCCATCGCGGTATCGCCGCCGCCCAGTACCACCACGCGCTGCCCCGCCATGCTGACGAAGTTTGACTCGTTTTTTTCAAGGCCTAAATTGCGATTGACGTTGGATATCAAAAACGGCAGGGCCTCATGGACGCCCGGAAGGTTTTCGCCGGGAAAGCCGCCCTTCATGGAGTTGTAAGTGCCCATGCCGAGGAACACGGCATCGTACTCTTCGAGCAGTTTCTGGAAGGCAATGTCTTTGCCGATATCAACATTGAGGCGGAATTCCACGCCCATTTCTTCCATCAGTGCGCGCCGTTTCCGCACCACCTCTTTTTCCAGTTTGAACTCGGGAATGCCGAAGGTGAGCAGGCCACCGATCTCGGGATAGCGGTCAAAAACCACGGGCTGCACACCGTTGCGCACCAATATATCGGCGCAGCCCAGGCCCGCTGGACCCGCGCCGATGATCGCCACGCGTTTGCCGGTGGCGACGACGCCCGACATGTCAGGTTTCCAGCCACGTTTGAGCGCTTCTTCGGTGATGAATTTTTCGATAGAGCCGATAGTCACCGCGCCGAAGCCGTCATTCAGGGTGCAGGCACCTTCGCACAGGCGGTCTTGCGGGCAGACACGTCCGCACACCTCGGGCAGTGAGTTGGTGCGGTGCGAGAGTTCTGCCGCTTCGAAAAAATTACCTTCTTCGATCAGTTTCAGCCAGTTTGGAATGTAGTTGTGAACCGGGCATTTCCATTCGCAATAGGGGTTGCCACAGCCCAGGCAGCGTCCGGCCTGGGTGGCGGCGGCCTTGGCGTCGTACTGGCCGTAAATCTCGCCAAACTCATGGATACGCACCGCCGCGGGCTTTTTTGCCGGGTCTTGGCGCGGGATTTCTAAAAACTCGAAATTCTTTGTCATTTCAAAAACCAATCATGCAATCAAAGTTTCGTAGGGTGCGCCATGCGCACCATCGTTGCGATGCAGGCAGGGTGGTGCGTGGGACGCACCCTACATCTGTTTTTTCAGTAGCGGGTCACGCCGCGTTACGCAAGGTTTCAAGGAGCGACTCCAGTTCGGCAGCCTTGGGTTTGACCAGCCAGAAGCGGTCAAGATACGCACTGAAGTCGTCCAGCAAGGTTTGTCCCCACGCGCTGCCTGTCTCCGCGACAAATTCTTCGATCAGGCCGCGCAGGTAGTTGCGGTGCCCGTCCATCGCCTCGGTGCCGATGCGGTGGATATCGACCAGTTCGTGGTTGTAGCGGTCGACAAAGGTGTTGTCACTGTCGAGGATATAACTGAACCCGCCCGTCATGCCCGCGCCGAAGTTGAGGCCGGTGGGGCCGAGCACTACCAATACGCCGCCGGTCATGTATTCACAGCCGTGGTCGCCCACGCCTTCCACCACCGCGAGGGCTCCGGAGTTGCGCACCGCGAAACGCTCGCCTGCCAGGCCCGCCGCGAACAGCTTGCCGCCGGTGGCGCCATACAGGCAGGTGTTGCCAATAATGGTGGTCTGGTTGGTCTTGAATGTGACGCCCTGCGCGGGATAGATGACGATTTTGCCGCCCGCCATGCCTTTGCCCACATAGTCATTGGCGTCGCCTTCCAGTACCAGGTTCAGGCCGCCCGCATTCCACACGCCAAAGCTCTGGCCTGCCGACCCCGTCAGTTTGACGGTGATAGGCGCGCCGTCCATGCCTTTGTCGCCATAGCGCCGCGCAATCTCGCCGGACAGCCGTGCGCCGATGGAACGGTGAATGTTGCGGATTGCATAGCTGAACGTGCCGCCGCGTTTGTGCTCAATGGCGTCCAGCGCGTCCGCCACCATCTGTTCCGCCAGCTCGCCTTCGTCGAAGGGCGCATTTTTTTCTGACTGACAGTATTGCGGGCTGGATGCCGCCACGCCGCCGTCGGACAGAATGGGTGTCAGATCAAGTTTGCGCTGCTTGCTGGTTTCGCCTTCGATGATGCGCAGCAGATCGGTGCGGCCAATGAGATCCGCCATGTTACGCACGCCGAGCTTTGCCATCCATTCGCGTGTTTCACGGGCGAGGAAGCGGAAATAGTTCATCACCATTTCCGGCAGGCCAATAAAATGAATCTGGCGCAGCACATCGTTCTGGGTGGCCACGCCGGTGGCGCAATTGTTGAGGTGGCAGATGCGCAGATATTTGCAGCCCAGCGCCACCATAGGCCCGGTGCCGAAGCCAAAGCTTTCGGCGCCGAGTATCGCGGCCTTGATCACGTCGAGGCCGGTTTTCAGGCCGCCATCGGTTTGCAGGCGTACCTTGGCGCGTAGATTGTTGGCACGCAGCACCTGATGGGCCTCGGTGAGCCCCAGTTCCCACGGGGAGCCGGCGTATTTGATTGAGGTCAGCGGGCTCGCGCCGGTGCCGCCGTCATAACCAGAGATGGTGATCAGGTCGGCATAGGCCTTGGCGACACCGGCGGCGATGGTGCCTACCCCCGCCTCTGCCACTAGCTTGACCGACACCAGCGCCTGAGGATTGACCTGCTTGAGATCGAAGATCAATTGCGCCAGGTCCTCGATGGAATAGATGTCGTGGTGCGGTGGCGGCGAGATCAGCGCCACACCGGGGCGTGCAAAACGCAGCCTGGCGATAAGGTCGTTGACCTTGTCGCCAGGCAATTGTCCGCCCTCGCCGGGCTTGGCGCCCTGCGCGACCTTGATTTGCAGGACTTCGGCGTTCACCAGGTAGGACGGGGTTACGCCAAAGCGGCCCGAGGCAACCTGTTTGATCTTGGACATCTTCTCCGTGCCATAACGCTTCGGGTCTTCGCCGCCTTCGCCGGAATTGGAGCGTCCGCCGAGGCGGTTCATGGCAATGGCCAGCGCCTCATGCGCCTCCGGCGACAGGGCGCCGAGCGACATGCCGGCGCTGTCGAAGCGCGGCAGGATGTCTTCTATTGATTCCACTTCGTCGACCGGGATAGACGCGGCATCGGGGTTCAATATCAATAAATCGCGCAGGGCCAGCGCCGGGCGTTCATTGACCAGACGCGCGTATTCCAGGTAGGTCTCGTAGCTGCCGGTCTTCACCGCTGACTGGAGGGTCTGGATCACATCCGGGTTGTAGGCGTGCTGCTCTCCGCCGTGGATATATTTGAGCAGTCCGCCCTGCTGTATGGTTTTGCGCGGCAGCCAGGCATCGTGCGCAAGCTGGCGCTGGTCGGCCTCCAGATCGTCGAAGCCGGCGCCTTGCAGGCGGCTCACGGTGCCCGTGAGACACAGGTTGACCACCTCGTCATGCAGCCCCACCGCTTCGAATAATTGCGCGCCGCGGTAGCTGGTGATGGTGGAAATGCCCATCTTGGAGATGATCTTGTACAGGCCCTTATTGATGCCCTTGCGGTAATTCTCGGCCAGTTTGGCGGGGTCCTTGCCGGTAATCTCTCCGGTGCGGGTGAGATCGTGAAGGCATTCGTAGGCGAGGTAGGGATAAACCGCTGTCGCGCCATAGCCTATCAGCACCGCTATCTGGTGCGGGTCACGCGCGGTGGCGGTTTCCACCACGATGTTGCTGTCACAGCGCAGCCCTTCGCGGATCAGGCGATGGTGTACCGCGCCGGTCGCCAGCAGAGCGTGGATGGGTAGCGTGTCTTGGGTGATGGCGCGATCCGACAGCACCAGCACGACCTTGCCCGCGCGCACGGCGGCCACCGCACGCTCGCAGACCGCCTCGATGGCGCGTCGCAGATCCAGGTTTTGGGGATAATTGAGGTCGATGCGCTCATGGGCATAGTCCGGGTCATCCAGCGCCAGCAACTGCTGGAACTTGCCCGTGGACAGCACCGGCGAATCCATTCGCAGGCGTGCCGCGTGCGCGGCGGTCTCCTCGAACATGTTCTTTTCGCGGCCCAGGCAGGTCTCCAGCGACATCACGATTTGCTCACGCAGCGGGTCGATGGGTGGATTGGTGACCTGGGCGAACTGCTGGCGGAAGTAGTCGTAAAGTGAGCGCGCCTGTTGTGACAGCACCGCCATCGGTGTGTCATCGCCCATCGAGCCAACGGCCTCCTGGCCTGCCTCGGCGAGCACGCTCAGCACCTGGTCACGCTCCTCGAAGGTCACTTGGAACAACTTCTGATAGACCTGCAGTGTGGCCGTATCCATGGGTTCAGCGCTGGAATCATCGCCATACAGCGTTGAATCGAGATGCTGGACGTGGTCTTTTAGCCACTGCCGGTAGGGATGCCGCTCCTTCAGGCGCTGGTCGATGTCCTCGGGCAGCAGCAGCTCTCCGGTACTGGTGTCCACGGCGATCATCTGTCCGGGCTTCAGGCGTCCTTTGCTGATCACGTCAGATTGCGAGTAGTCATACACACCAATCTCCGAGGCCAGGGTGATGTGCCTGTCGCGTGTGATGACATAGCGCGCCGGGCGCAGGCCGTTGCGGTCCATGGCGCAGGCCGCGTAGCGGCCGTCGGTCATCACGATGCCCGCCGGGCCATCCCAGGGCTCCATGTGCATGGAGTTGTATTCGTAAAAGGCGCGCAGATCGGGGTCCATGCTCTCGATGTTTTGCCAGGCTGGCGGCACCAGCAGGCGCATGGCGCGGAACAGATCCATGTTGCCGGCAAGCAGCACCTCCAGCATATTGTCGAGGCTCATCGAGTCGGAGCCGTTTGTCGACACCAGCGGCTGGATGCTCTCCATATCCGGGATCAACGGCGTTGCAAACTTGCTGCCACGCGCCAGCGCCCAGTTACGGTTGCCCTGCACGGTGTTGATTTCGCCGTTGTGGGCAAGAAAGCGGAACGGCTGGGCCAGCCGCCACTCGGGCCAGGTGTTGGTGGAAAAGCGCTGATGGTATACGCATAGCGCGGAGGCAAAGCGCTCATCATTCAGGTCCAGGTAAAAGACCGGCATGTTGGCCGGCATCACCAGACCTTTGTAGGAAATCACATTTGCGGCTAGGCTGGTGACGTAAAAAGTCTTGTCCTGCGCCTCGACAGCCTTTTCGGCGCGGCGCCGCGCGATGAAAAGGTGGCGGTCAAAAGTGGCGTCATCCATGGCATCCGCGGCATTGACGAACACCTGTTCGATGACGGGCAGGCTCTTCAGCGCCTCCTCTCCACAGGCTACGGGATTGACGGGCACCGGGCGCCAGCCGGCCACATTCAGCCCTTCGGCACGCAATTCAGACTCAAGCTGGTGGCGCGCCTGGCTGGCAAGGGCGGGGTCACGGTTCAGAAATACGACGCCCACAGCATAGCGCGGCGTTAGCCTGAAGCCCTGTTCTTCGGCAATCGCCTCCAGGAAAGCGGCGGGTTTTTTGAATAACAGGCCGCAGCCATCGCCGCTCTTGCCGTCGGCGGCAACCGCGCCACGGTGGGTCAGGCAGGCCAGCGAGCTGATGGCGGTCTGCACCAGCCAATGGCTGGGCACGCCATCCATCTGTGCGATCAGGCCGAAGCCGCAGTTGTCTTTTTCAAAAGAGGGACGGTACAGGCCGGGGTTTGCGTTGTCTCTATTAGTCACTTTGATAGGCATTCAGTTCTGGATCGTGAGTTAGCCGCCCCTTGCCCCCGTGATCACCATGAGTCCCCGTGAAGGGGGCAATGGGTGCGATGAGGGGGCAATGCAAAATCGCAGGGGAAATGAGTCTGAGTATACTAGCGCGCGGCGCTTGGTTCAATGCGGGTGTGCTGGACAAGCTTCCTGTATTTTGATGCTAAAAACCACAGATTTCACAATGTTTCGTCCAAACCGCTAAATTTACCCCTATGCCATTTAAATTTTTCTTAACAACGATCTTCATTTTGTGTCGTAATGTTTTGTTTTTATTGATGTAGATTCCAATAAAAAATTAACCGTAAGTCGGCCAGTAATAGCTTTGCGCTGCCAGTTATGTTCATGTATAGTTGCTTGGCATTTTTTATCACTAAACTAATAGGGTTTGCTCCTCACGATTAATCTAAGAAGTGGCACAATGAGAGATAAAGATGTGAAAAAAATTACTGCTGCAATTGTTGCGTTTAGTGTTTTAATTTCTGGATGTTCTGCATTTGTTCCAAAGACCCAGACTGTTAGTGCCGTCTGCTCAGAGCCCGATGCGGCCCTTCAGATCAATGGTCAAATGTATCAAGGGAAAGCTCAGGTTGAGGCAAAGAGAAATAAAACAGTTTCAGTCATGTGTACAAAAGCCGGGTATTTTCCTGCACAGAAGACAATTGATACTTCTTTAAGCGGAACAGGGGTCGCAGATATAATTGGTACGGTTTTCTTCTTGCTTCCTGGCATCGGCCTTTTCACCGCCGGGGCATGGAATCTTGATGAAACAGATGTAAACATAGCTATGATGAAAAGTGAAAAATAACGCAATCTATCCTTTCGATTGATTTGCCCTAACCCTGCATTCGAGAGGGACGCGCCAAAAGCGGTGCGCCCCGCAATTTTAACGGTCGTACACTTGGCGCGTGAAAACACGAACAAGGTATTTGTGACAGAGACCGAAGGCTGCACGAAAGAGACTGTCGCCAAAAAGAGTGTTGATCCGAAATTCTTCATTAATATCCTCAGCGGCGGTGTATTCGGCTCCACCACTGACTACGCAGCCGAAAAAATGTGGAAATACGCGGAAAACGTCGTCATCTCCTGCAAGAAGTAATGCATTGCCCGCTCTTCAATACTCAATTGATCGTAGTTTTTTCCCATGCAATATTATCCCCTAAAAATGTTGCACTTGGTTTTTGAGCGCGCCCCGTTATTTTATGGCGCAGGCATATAGCCAGTATACTTACCTTTCCGGAACGCTGGACCATGATCGGTGGCTCAGTAATGACCGCGCCCTTTCTGAAAAAAAATCTCTACTATTTCCAGATAAATTTCTCCGCACCGATGATCGCCATAACCCAATCAATGCCCCAGGCGAGCGCCAAATTACGGTTTTCGCACAGCACATTGATGGTAAAGACGCCTTGGGGTTAACCATAGGGCCTATTTCCCGCACTCTGAACGACGATAACCGCAGCTATGCCAGTGAATCCAGTTTGCAACTGTTTACAACTACACTCAGATTGCCTCTGGATAAGACCACACCCAAACTGGATCGATTCACACTTTATAGCGTGCAATCCCTGTTGCCATATGATCGGTTAACCGGCGGTATTTCTGGACGTTTCGGAGTCGCGCTGGAGCCTCAGCGAGATAGCCAGCTTAATATTCGCCACGCATTTGCCATCAGTGGCGTACTCGGGCTGACTATACGTATTGTGAATGATGTCGATCTTTACACTCTGGCGGGTGGCGGTGCCGGATATACGGGTAACAATGCTTACCTTTACTCCACGCTGGAAGGCGGCGCGCTACTGCGTGAGATGTGGGATATGAAAACGATTGCCTCAGTGACCCGAACAGACAATCAGATAAATAGCGGGACACATTACTACACAATTATGCTGAGCCAGTCCAAGTTCATCAACAAAGAATACTCACTCAATCTGAACTGGCAGCGGGATTATGACCAGCAGCGAGAGCGCGATATCTTTTCTGTTGGTTTTAAGAAGATATTCTGATCCGAAACCGCTGTGACCGGAAAAGCCGATGTTATTTCAGGGGTCTATTGCGTGGAGTTTTTCAGATTGTCCTGAATGCTGCCGATGCTGCGTATCCAAGGGGTGATGCCGGTCAGCTTCGTGATGTCTTGCGCCGCTTGTTCTGCTTGGGCGCGGCTGGAATAAATGCCGGAGAGCAGAACGTGCCGTGTCTCTCCGCGGCGGTTTGCGCGGAAGTAGGCGGTTTCCGTAGTGAGCGGATGGCTTGCGGTAAACGCCTGCAATGGCGCTTCGGTTTTCATGGACATAAGCTGGAGGGTGTAGTGGCTGGGGTTTTGCGCGAGCAGCCAGGATTCGCGCTTGAGCGCGGCTGCCGGTCCGGGGGTATCTTTTTTTGCGGGTGCCGCAATGGCGTTGTGATCTGGCTGCACGGATGTGGCGATATTGGCGGGGGCGGCCTCGCCGGGCGGTACCGGCATGGATTCAGGCGCGGGCACGGGCGGCGCGTTGCTGACGCTGAGTCCGGCCTCCTTGGCCTGCACATCCACATTCGCAAGCTGCGCCAGCGCCGCCTCTCTTTGTTGCGTGGAAAGAGCAGGGTGCAATGGCGGGATCTCCAGCGGGATGGCCTTGTCTTGCGCGGTGATTGCCGTCGATGCGGGCGGGGAAGGGCTTTTGCTCTGAAGGGCACGCGTGTCGAGCGCGGTGTTGATTGGGTTCTGCAATAGCAATCCGGCTGCCACCAGAGTAGCTGCGATGCCCGTTAGCCATATCAGCTTTTTTCCCGTTTTTGATGGTTTGGCCGAGGATTTCTGATTGCCGGACGAAGCAGGAAGGTAGAAGGCATGCGCCACGCGTTGCCGCAAGGGTGCAAGTGCCGGAGTGGCGAGCATGGGTTCGATTTGCGGCTGGCAAAACAGGATGATGGTCAGCAGTCCCTGGCTGTCGTCGCCCGCCTCAAGGATACGCGCCAGCAACAGGAGTGCAGCTTCACGCAATTGATCGGCGTTGTCTATCGCCAGTATCGGGCGATGTGCGTCCAGTCGCATCTCGCGCAGGCGTTCGTTCAACAGTTGCAGACGGGTCTCGCGGTTTTGTGTCTTGCTGACACGCAGGCCGAATGCCGAGCTGAGTGTGGCGAGGATTTCATTATCGTCCAGCATGGGCGTGGCGTCGATGCGGCATACGCGCCATGTCTCGGAGGCCGAGGCGATGAGTTGTTCCAGCAGGGCGGTTTTGCCGCTCTCTTTGCCGCCGATCACCAGCAGCAATTCGCTGTACGGCGCAAGATAGCGCAACATGTGCAGGTGTTGCTCGTGCAGTGGCGGGGCGTCGAAAATATCGCCTTGCGGTTGGCTTAGCGAGGGTTCGCGCCGCAGCGTTGGGGTGGTTAATGGCACGGTTTAAGCAAATTCCAGCTTGATATTGGCCGCCGCCAGATAGGCGGCTTCCCCGGCCAGCTCGGTCTCGGTGAGAGGATGTTGGGTCAGCCATGCCGCAGGGAACTGAATGCGCAAGGAGCGCCGCCCCGCCGTCAGTCTGAAGTCCGGCAATGCGGCGTCGGCGCGGCTGCGGTGCAGCAGTACTGCAAGACGCAGCAGGATGCACAAACGCCACTCCTGGTCTATTTGAGAGGCGGGCAACTGCATGAATATCGCCATGGGAAACTTGCGCCGGTGGCCACGTATCAATCCCGCCAGTCGTGCCTGCTCCTGGCGCGAGAATCCCGGCAGATCGGAATTTTCCACCAGGTAAGCGCCATGCTTGTGATACTGATTGTGGGCGACCGCCAGACCAATCTCATGCAAGCGGGCGGCCCAACTCAGTAAGTGGGCATGTTCCTCGCTGGCGATGCCCCAGTCCCGCGCCACCTGGGAGAGGCAGACGAGCGCGGTACGTTCGACGCGGGTGGCCTGGGCGGTGTCCGCGTGGTAGCGTGCCATCATCGCCTGGATGCTGGTTTCACGCACATCTTCATGCTGTATCCTGCCCATCAGGTCATATAACACCCCTTCGCGCAATGCGCCTTCGGCAACCTGCACGCACTTGATGTCCAGTGTCTCCATTGCCGCAAGCAGGATCGCCACGCCGCCGGGCAGCACCGCTATGCGCTCGCTGCTCAGCCCATCCAGGCGCAGGCGTTGTACATGCCCCGCGTCGATCAGCGTATCGCGGAGTTTGCGCAATGCCGGCCGTGTGATGCCTTTGTCGCTCCATCCCTTGTCGCGCACGACTCTGTCCACCGCGCGGATCGTGCCCGATGCGCCGACGGCGTTCTGCCAGCCGACCCGGCGGTATTGCACCTGAATCGGCTGAAGCTCAAGCTGCGCGGCGATTTCCGCGCGGCGCATGTCACGGGCGCGGATCACGCCATCCGGAAAATGGGCGCGGCTCATGCTCACACAGCCCATGTGCAGGCTTTCCATGTGCAGCGGTTCAAAACCCTCGCCGATGATCAGTTCGGTACTGCCGCCGCCGATATCCGCCACCAGGCGCCGCCCCTCCTGCAGAGGCAGGCTGTGCGCAACCCCCAGGTAGATAAGCCGTGCCTCCTCACGGCCAGCAACGATCTCGATAGGGTGCCCCAGCGCGTTTTGCGCGCGCTCCAGAAAGTCACCGGCATTGCAGGCGGCGCGCAGGGTGTTGGTGCCCACCGCACGCACGCTGCCCGGCGGCATGTCGCGCAGGCGTTGGCCGAAGCGCGCCAGGCATTCCAGGGCGCGCTTCTGGGCGGGCTCTTCCAGCCGGTTTTTCTGATCGAGCCCCGATGCCAGCACCACCATTTCGCGTAAACGGTCGACGACATGGATCTGGCCGTTCATGATGCGCGCCACGACCAAGTGAAAACTGGTGGAGCCGAGATCAATGGCGGCGACGATTTGCGGTGGGGCGTTATTCGGCGCGTCAGCGATGGCTTTTATCTCTTTTGGAGGGGTAGACATTAGGTTTGATTTTACCATGCCTATTTATCGTTGCGCGCCTTTTCAAGCAGGCCCTGTCCCAGGCGGGTGACGCGCCGGACAAGCGTCTGCGCCCCATCGTCCAGGTAGTGGGTTGTGATCTCCGCGAACAGATCCTCGGCGCGTGTCTTCGCAAGCTGGGTGAGCGCTACCAGTCCAGCGTGTTCATTGCGCCGCTGCACCGCACGAAGGTGGGCCGGGTCAATCTCGGCCTCAAGCTCAATTTCCAGCAAGCGGCGTGCGCGCCCGGCGGCGGCGGTTTCCACCGCGAGCGCAATTTCCTGTGCGTGCAGATGGGCGTCGTGCAGGTCACCGAGTAGATCCTGAAGCTCCTTAAGCTGTTTGATAATCTGTTTGCCGTCCTTGATTTCTTCCTGTATTGGTTCCAGCAGATAGCGCAGGCGTTTTACCTGGATCCGCGTATTGTGCAGGGTTTGCACATCGGCGGAAGAGGCTGCGCGCCATAGTGCCCGCTCCATCTCCTTGCCATGCTGTTTGATATGTTTGCCGATGATTTCGGTAAATGGGGTTTCGTATGCCTGGCCATCCAGATCATACACAACAGTATAGTGTTGCAGTTGCTTGCGGAGTTTCGGTTCGAAGCGCAGAAAATCCTTGCTCACCCGTGCACGTATTTCATCGTAAGCCTTGGCCTTGCGCGCCTCCAGCCTCTCCAGCAGCCACAGCCAGCCGATCCTCTGGCGTGCCGGCAGGTGGTGTTCTTGAGACCGCAACCATTCGATCAGCACTTCAACGTCACGCGCCTCATTTGTGGCCCGCGCCAACCGCCTCAATTGCTTCCGGCTCTTTTTTGAAACAGTGTCTGACAGCGCATCCTGGTAGGCCTGCATGCAGCTACGCAACCGGCGCAACGCCACACGGAAATCATGCAGCACCTCCAGATCGTCTGGATTATCAAACCGCCCATACGCAGCAACCGCGGCATCCAGTTGCGCCAGGGCAATCATGCGCACGGCGCGCGCGGCGCAAAGCGTCAGCAGTCCGGCGGACTCCACCGCTATTCCCCGAGCGCGCGGAGCTGGGACGGGGTGAGCGCCCAGATCAACATCGCCTTGCCTTGCACGATGCCGTTCGGGAACTCAATCAAGCAAGCTGCGCCTTTTTTAAATTCAATAATGGGTTGTTTTTTGCCCGTCAGCAGCCAGCTCACCAGATGGCCTAAATCCGGTTCATGGCCCACCACGGCGACGATGTCATGCCCTTTTTGAGTCTTGATCCAGGACAACACCGATTCCGGGGCGTATCCAGGCGCGAGTTCCTGCACTTCAGTGGCCGTCAGCCTGCCGTAGGCATCGCCGATGATCTGCGCCGTTTCGGCAGCGCGTGCCAGCGGACTGGCGGCCAGAAGATCAATCTGAGGGATCACGCCATGCAGCCCGCGCGCCGCCTTGCGCATTTTCTTGCGGCCGATGTCCGTCAATGGCCGGATATCATCTGGCTCGCCGGTGGTGGCGAATATTCCCCGGTCTTCGGCGGGGGCGTGGCGGAGGATGAGAAGCTTCATGTGTCTTGCTCCAAATGTATATGCCATGGGGGAGGATAATACGTTTGGGAGGGTAAGGGAATTGCTTGAATAACTTAAGTATCAAAGAGGATATACAGAAAGCGCAGAAATGCCGCTATCGGCTGATTAGCACAAATGAGTCCACTCGCCTGGTTCCGGGGAGGTAGAAATAATAAACCCCGCCAGAAATGACAGGGTTTATTAAGTGGTATGGGCGCAGCAGGTAGCCGCCGGATCTTTATCTTCTGCGGGAGAGTCGGTTAGGCAGCTTTCCTGCGGCGAGCAGCAACCAAACCGGCGAGACCAAGGCCCATGAGCGCGAGGGATGCGGGTTCAGGAACACCACCCACCGAACCTTGTGGTACCGAAGCAAATCGCAGAGTACCTCCTGCGACCAGGAATTCGCCGAAACCATCACCAAAGAAGGTGATGCTGGAGAAGAACCCGGAGGAGTCGATCGCGCCGATAAAGTTCGTAAAGCTATTCTGCGCGGGTACGCCGGGGTTGTCACTGCTGGACAGAGCGTTGGCCGGTAGGGTTGCCGCGCCGCCGTCGAACGCGATCCACAATCCCGAACCGGTGGCGGGTACGCCGTATGTCGACTGAATTGCCAGGGGCCGTGTGCCGGTCGTGCAACAAGTGGCCCAGTCGCCGATTTCGAAACCGAAAGCGTTTACTGGGGATGAAAATGTGAATTTCAGGCCGGAATTAAAACCCGGGATCGGGTCGGAACCGCTGGCAGCGGGGCCAATGTCCCAGACCGCTCCTGAGAGGGAGACGCCATTGCTAGTGTAACCGCCGCTTGGGCTAATGGCGGAACCATCAGGCCGAGTGATCGTTACCGTTGCCGGGTTGCTGTTGATGTCGATGTAGTTGTAGACGCTTTGTCCAGCCACCACCGGAGCTAGCGATACAGTAGACCCGGTGCCGGTGATCGTGTTGTCGAAGGTGGAAATGTTGTTCAGAGACAGGTTATACACTACAGGCACGGCCAAGGCAGGGGTGGAAATTGCCAGTGCAATGCTTGTTAGAGCGAGTTTTTTAGCGAAGTTCATGGTTTGCTCCTAAATCGTTGTGTTTCGAACAAGTACAACAAATGGGGGCGGACGCGATTTCTATACTTCCTCCTATCGCGTCGCCATTTACTGATAGGCATTATCCATGCCATTATTGAATAATTAAAATTAATTTGTATATATTTTAATGAGTTATATTATTTCACTGCCATTGGCAGCAACTCCTCGGATAGATTTTCGTGCAAGATTGTAAAGAAAACCGACAAAATAACCTTTAAAATTTATGTTGAATACATAGAAGTAGTTATATTTTTTTATTATATTTTTGATTTTTAAAGATATTTTTTATTGTAAAGTAATCCGACATTCTGTTACGTGATGACCTATACGTGTTCCCAAGCTATTATGATAAGGATTCATTATTGCCAGGACATGCCGTGACCCTGCCGAATTTTAATAACCTGCTCCGGCCGGGTGCCGCCGCACAGGTCCACAGTGATCGGCTCCAAGCCCTGATCCGCGCTGAAATCGAGCGCGGCAGCCAAATCACTTTCGCCCGCCATATGGATCTGGCGCTGTATGCCCCAGGCTTAGGCTACTACAGCGCCGGGGCGCACAAGTTTGGTGAGGCCGGGGATTTTGTCACCGCGCCGGAAATTTCCCCGCTGTTTTCGCGCTGTGTGGCGCGGCAGTGCCGGCAGGTGCTGGCTGGCTTGGGGGGGGGCGATATCCTGGAGGTCGGCGCGGGGTCGGGAGTGATGGCGGCGGATGTGCTGGCTGAGATGGAGGCGCTCGGCTGCCTGCCCGATCATTATTTTATTCTCGATGTGAGTGCGGATCTGCGGCAGCGCCAGAAGGAAACGCTGGAGCGGCACATTCCGCACCTTGTGGAGCGGGTCCGCTGGCTGGATCGTCTGCCCGAAAGTGGATTCAGGGGCGTGGTATTGGCCAATGAGTTGCTGGATGCCATGCCGGCGCATCTGTTCCGCATCGAGGCCGAGGGGCCGCAAGAACTCTATGTGGCTTGGGAGGATGATCGCTTCGCCTGGCGCAGCGGGCCGTTGAGCGATCCGCGTCTGGAGGGACGGATTGCGGCCATCGTGGATGAGCTGGGTGATTTGGCTCCCGGCTACACCTCGGAAATCAACCTCGCCGCCGAGGATTGGGTGCGCAGTATCGCCGCATTGCTGGAGCGGGGGCTGATGCTGGTCATCGACTACGGTTTTCCGCGCCGCGAGTATTATCACCCGGAGCGCGCTGGCGGCACGCTGATGTGCCATTACCGCCACCGTGCCCACCCTGACCCGTTGATACATACAGGCTTGCAGGACATCACCGCGCACGTCGATTTCACGGCGGTGGCCGAGGCTGCGGTGGAGGCTAGCCTTGCCGTGGCGGGGTATACTACCCAAGCCTATTTTCTGCTGGGAAGCGGTTTGATGGACATGGCCGCAGCATCCAATCCCGATGATGCGCGCCAACATCTTCAATTGACGCAGCAGGTAAAGAAGCTGACCCTGCCCAGCGAGATGGGCGAGCTGTTCAAGGTAATCGCGCTGACGCGCGGCATCGACATGCCTCTTGTAGGTTTTTCGTTTCAGGATCAGCGCGGGCGGTTGTAAAGAAAATCTACTTTAAGTGGAATCGTAGGGTGCGTCCCACGCACCAATGATCGCGGTGCGTGGGACGCACCCTACGTGATTCTTGATGTTTTGAAATGGGCTGAACGTGCGCTCTGTGGCAAATCACCGTTATAAGGTCAGATCATCAACAGTGCCGCCGCTACATTGCGCGCTTCATAAACCAGGATGTTGTAGGTGCGGCACGCCGCTGCGGTGTCCATTACCTCTATGCCTATTCCGCGCCTGATAAAAGGTTCAAGAAGGGCGCTGGGCGGCCACCACAGGCGCGCGCCTGAGCCGAACAGCACGACTTCGGGCTGCAGATCGGCGACGGCCTCAAAATGGGCGGCGGTTACTTCCGCGGGGGTGCCCGGCGGCCAGTCTCTGATTAATTGGCTGGGCGTTACAATGACGCTGGTTGTCAGGGTTTCGTGACGGATACGCCCACGCACTTCGCCGTCGCGATCGATCAACAGGGGGGTGTCATCGCCCTCCCGCCAGGGGATGGTGACAACCACCTGTCCGGGGGCGTAGGAGATGAAAGTGTGGGTGCGGGGATCGCGTTCCAGGTTGAATTGCATGGCGGCAGGCGTCCAGTGATAGTAACGCCTCTATCTTACAGAAACCCCGGAAAAACCTCACCCTTGGGATTGTTCCGGGTTAGCCCAAAGCAGTAAACGTCCTCGGCGACGATCATTGACAGTTTCGCCCGGCATCGGTAATGTTTAAAGTTTTGACGCGCTGGCTGCCGTTTGCGCCGCGCGCGCTATTTTCTCTCGGAAGTTATTTGGACAAACCAGCTTGAACAACGAATTTGCCAGAATTAAGCGCCTGCCCCCCTATGTTTTCAATATCGTTGGCGAATTGAAGGCCAAGGCGCGCGCGCGGGGGGAGGACATCATCGACTTCGGCATGGGCAACCCCGATCAGCCTACGCCCAAGCATATCGTGGACAAGATGGTCGAGGCCGCCCAGCGCGGCGACACGCACCGCTATTCGGTATCGAAAGGCATTCCACGCCTGCGTAAGGCGATTTGCACCTGGTATCAGCGTCGCTTTGGTGTGGACCTGAACCCGGACAGCGAAGCTATCGTCACTATCGGCTCCAAGGAAGGCCTGGCGCACCTGGCCTTCGCCACCATGGGGCCGGGGGACGTGGTGATGGTGCCCAATCCCGCCTATCCGATTCATCCCTATGGTTTTGTGATCGCGGGCGCGGATATCCGCCATGTGCCGCTGGTGCCGGGCGGGGATTTTTTTGCCGAGCTGGAGAAGGCGATCAAGGACTGCTGGCCGCGCCCCAAGATGCTGGTGCTCAACTTTCCAGGCAACCCCACCACTCAGTGCGTGGATCTGCCGTTTTTTGAAAAGGTGATCGCCATTGCCCGTGAGCATAACATCTGGGTGGTGCATGACCTGGCCTATGTCGATATCGTGTTCGATGGCTATGAGGCGCCGTCCATCATGCAGGTGCCGGGTGCAAAAGAGGTAGCGGTGGAATTTTTTACGCTCTCCAAGAGCTATAACATGCCGGGTTGGCGCGTTGGTTTCATGGTCGGTAATCCCGCGCTGGTGGCGGCGCTGGCGCGCATGAAATCCTATCTTGATTACGGCATGTTTACCCCCATCCAGGTGGCGGCGATTACTGCCCTGGAAGGGCCGCAGGAGTGCGTGAAGGAGATTTCCGATATGTACCAACGCCGCCGCGACGTGCTGTGCAACGGCCTGAATGCCCTGGGCTGGCCGGTCGAGCCACCCAAGGCGACGATGTTCGTCTGGGCGCCCATTCCCGAGCAGTACCGCCATCTCGGATCGCTGGAGTTTTCCAAGAGACTGCTGGAAGAGGCCAAGGTCGCGGTGGCGCCGGGCATCGGTTTTGGCGAGTACGGCGATGACCATGTGCGCTTCGGGCTGATCGAGAACGAACATCGCACCCGCCAGGCGATACGCGGTATACGCGATATGTTCAAGAAAGACGGGGTGATTATGCAGGGGACGGGGACATGAATTCGGTAAAGGTGGGCCTGCTGGGCTTGGGTACGGTGGGTGGCGGCACGGTTAAGGTGCTGTCACGCAATGCCCATGAGATCATGCGGCGTGCTGGCCGCGGCATCGAGGTCGCCCACGCCAGCGCGCGGGATCTGAGCAAGCCGCGCATCTGCGACACCACCGGAATTACCCTTACACAAAATCCCTTCGAGGTGGTGAATAATCCTGAGTTGCAGGTCATCGTCGAGCTGATCGGCGGCACGGATCAGGCACGTGAGCTGGTGCTGCGCGCCATCGCCAACGGCAAGCATGTGGTAACCGCCAACAAGGCGTTGATCGCACGTCACGGCAACGAAATCTTCGCTGCGGCGCGTGACAAGGGTGTGATGGTGGCCTTCGAGGCAGCGGTGGCGGGCGGCATTCCTGTCATCAAGGCAATCCGCGAAGGGCTGGCTGGCAACCGCATTGAGTGGCTGGCGGGTATCATCAACGGCACCGGAAATTTCATTCTCACCGAGATGCGTGATAAAGGGCGTGATTTCGCCGATGTGCTGGCCGAGGCGCAGCGTCTGGGCTATGCCGAGGCCGATCCTACCTTCGACGTGGAGGGCATCGACGCGGCGCACAAGCTCACCATCCTGGCCTCCATCGCCTTCGGCATTCCCTTGCAATTCGACAAGGCCTACACCGAAGGCATCAGCCGTATTACCCGCCAGGACGTAGGCTATGCGGAGGAGCTGGGTTACCGCATCAAGCATCTGGGCATTGCGCGCCGTACCGAAGAAGGCATAGAGCTGCGCGTGCATCCCACGCTGATCCCGCATCGCCGCCTGATCGCCAACGTCGATGGCGTAATGAACGCCGTGCTGGTGAAGGGCGACGCGGTCGGTCCGACGCTGTTTTACGGCGCGGGCGCCGGCGCTGAGCCCACCGCCTCGGCAGTGGTGGCCGACCTGGTGGACGTGGTGCGCACCCTTACCTCCGATCCGGAAAACCGTGTGCCGCACCTGGCGTTCCAGCCCGATGCGCTGTCCGACCTGCCGATCCTGCCCATGGAAAAAGTGGAAACCGCCTATTACCTGCGCATGCAGGCCCAAGACCGCCCTGGCGTACTGGCCGACGTGACGCGCATACTCGCTGATCAAAACATCAGCATCGAGGCCATGCTGCAAAAGGCCCCGGCCAACGGCGACGGCTCGGTGCCGGTGGTTATCCTCACCCACCGCATCCGCGAACAGCAGATGAACGAAGCGATACGCCGCATCGAAGCACTGGGGACGATGGCGGGGCCGGTTATGAGGATGCGGGTGGAGCATTTGAAGGGGTGAGCCACGGAGCGCAAGACTGGTTAAGCGGCAACGTACCCGACAATCGAGGCGCTTAATCGCCGGGTACGTGTTGCCTAGTAAAACTGCTGTAACTGGACAAGTATCGCCAGTACGAGCGCTAGCGCCGTTACGGCGAGCGCAAGTAGTGCAATGAGATTGGTCATTGACTCCTCCTGGTTGATTGTTACGCGCGCGATATGATCAGTGTCGAAAACTGCTGCTCATCAGGGCGCGCACGCAAAACCTATGAGGCAGGTAAATTTGAGGGATAATCGAAGTTGCGAAGTGACAAACGCCACAGCGCGAAAATGAAAGCGCGCATAGCAGGTAGAATGCCGCGATGCGCTCTCAAGGCTGTTTGGACCCAGCTAGTCGGAAAAGAAGGCTGGAGTATCCCAGCCGAATTGAAATAGGCCCCTTTTAAGAAAGCAGACCATACCCGCTACCTGTTAGGTATGCCTCTGCATGATGCGGGTGAACACTTGCCGAAATTTGCTGCGAGTGCTATAGAGGCGTACATGAGATAATGCATTTGCGAAAGCTGTTGTCAAGGGGTGGATGCAAGAAAAATGTGCTCCGGGTACTTTGAACAGTATTTCCAAGCAAATGGGTTTGAAGAAATGAGGATTCAATTATGCGCTATGCCATTGTGATCGAGAAAATCGAAAGTAACTACTCTGCCTATGTCCCTGATCTGCCGGGCTGTGTAGCTACGGGTGCAACTGTGGAGGAAGTCGAAAGCGCCATTCGTGAGGCCATTGAATTCCATCTGTCCGGGTTGCGTGAGGATGGCTTCCCTATCCCTTCGCCCTCTAGTCACGTTGAGTACATCGAGGTTGCCGCCTGATCCCCGTCGCGCCCAACACATCAGACAGCTTTGACAAATAGCCAACAACGCGCAATTTATCCTTGAGGTTTATTTATTTATGCCCTTCCGCCCCCGCTACACCGGTCTGATCGACAAATACCGCGATCGCCTGCCCGTCCATGACGATACGCGCATCATTAGTCTCGGCGAGGGTAACACCCCGTTGATCCGGCTCAACAACATCCCGCGCCTGCTGGGAAAAGAAGTGGACATCTACGTCAAATACGAGGGTCTTAATCCCACCGGTTCGTTCAAGGATCGTGGCATGACGATGGCGGTGACCAAGGCCGTGGATGAGGGCAGTCGCGCCATCATCTGCGCCTCCACCGGCAACACATCGGCGGCGGCGGCGGCCTATGCCTCGCGTGCGGGAATCGCTTCGTTCGTGCTGATTCCCGATGGGAAAATCGCGCTCGGCAAGCTCGCCCAGGCAATGATTCACGGCGCAGTGGTGATCCAGATCAAAGGCAACTTCGATGCCGGCATGCAACTGGTCAAAGATGTCGCGCTGGAGGCCCCGGTTACGATCGTCAACTCCATTAACCCCTTCCGCCTGCAAGGCCAGAAGACGGCGGCCTTTGAGATTGTCGAAGAGCTGGAGTGCGCGCCGGATTTCCATTGCCTGCCGGTCGGCAACGCGGGCAATATCACCGCCCACTGGATGGGTTACAGGGAATACCAGGATCACGGCATCGTCAATAATCACCCGCGCATGGTGGGCTATCAGGCCGCCGGTTCCGCCCCGTTCATGCGCGGCCAGCCGGTCGATAACCCCGAGACCGTGGCCACGGCGATACGAATCGGTCATCCGCAAAGCTGGGACAAGGCGTGGAAGGTAAGAGAAGAGTCCAACGGCTGGTTTGACGAATGTACGGATCAGGAAATCCTGGCCGCGCAGAAGTTGCTTGCTCTAAAGGAAGGCGTGTTCTGCGAGCCTGCCTCGGCGACCTCGCTGGCAGGTGCAATTCGGGATATCAAGTCGGGCAAGATTCCCGAGGGCAGCAAGGTGGTGTGTACCCTCACGGGTCATGGACTCAAAGACCCGGACATTGCCATCAGTCAGAGCACTGCGCCAGTACATACCGTCGAGGCGACGCTGGAGTCCGTCAAGCGCGCCATCCTTGAAAATATGGCCTGATGACAGGCGTTGTGGTTGTGCGTGGTTTGTTTATAATCGAGCACTAATTCATCACGGGATGGGTTCTCCATGAGCGACCAGGTCAAGTATGACATTCTCCGTTCCTCGCCCTTTGCGGTTGAGTTGACCGATGAACAATGCAGGATATTAGCCAGGGTTATCGAAACACGCCGCTTGAAAGACGGGGAAGTTTTGATTCAGGAGGGGCATAGCGACAACAGTCTGCATGTGGTCATGAGCGGCATGCTCGCTGTGGTCAAAGAGAGCGGGGGCGGCGAGTCAGCCACCCTGCATATCCTCAAGATAGGCGATTTGGCGGGTGCTTTGGGCTTTATCGACGGACTCGAACACAGCGCAACCCTGACGTCGATTGGTGATACCGAAGTGTTTACTCTGCGCCGTGAGTCTTTTGAAGCATTGCTTAACACCGATCCCCTGATCGTGTACCGCGTGATGCGCTCTATCGTCCGCTCTGTGCATGCCATAGTGCGGCGCATGAACAATCAGTATGTGGAGCTGACCAACTACATCAGCAAGCAGCATGGGCGGTATTAGTTCTCTTGTCTTCCCTGTCGGTCTTTCTGGTCCGCGCTGGATCTTTGCGTATATGACCATGGCAATCACCCCTGGGTTACTCCTGCTTAAAACTCAACAACCCACCGGCTTTAGCCGGTGGTTGGGGTTGCGGACTGAAAGTCCGGATACGCGTCGACTAAACGACGCGTCTATTCGGGTTCCATTCTAAAGTTGTCATTCGAATTAGGTTCAAAATGATGCTCCAAATACTCTTTGATCATCTCCTCTGTCATCTGGCCTACCAATAAGTTATGGGTGTCCTTGTCTTCGGCTATTCATACGGCTATAGACTTGACCCCGTTGTTTGCGAAGACTCTGGAACCGTGCTGCACGTGGGGCAGGATCGCAAGAAAGAGAACCTCAAGGGGTGGTACGAGAGCCTGACAGAGGCGCAGACAACAGCGATTGAGAGCGTCTCCATGGACATGTGGCCCGCCTACATCAACGCCACGCTGGAATGCATTCCTGAGGCTGAGAGCAAGATTGCCTTCGACAAGTTCCATGTCGCCAAATACCTCGGTGAAGCGGTTGATAAAGTGCGCCGCCAGGAGCACAAGACACTGATGGCTGAAGGGTGTGATGACCTGAAGGGGAGCAAATACGATTGGCTCTACAATCCCCGGAACATGACGCACAAACAGAAGCTCCGGTTCACGGCGCTGCGCCAGAGCACGCTCAAGACTGCGCGCGCCTGGGCCCTCAAGGAGTGCGCCATGTCACTGTGGCACTATGTCAGCAAGATATGGGCACGCAAGGGCTGGGAACAGTGGCTATCGTGGGCAGTACGCAGTCGACTGGAGCCGATCAAATCAGTCGCCAGGACCATCAAGACTCATCTCTGGGGAATTCTGAATGCCATTGTTTTGAAGGTCAGCAACGGCCCGGCAGAAGGGCTTAACAGCCGGATAAAAATGATCAAGGTACGCAGCCGAGGCTTTCGCAACAAAGAGCGGTTTGCCAGTGCCATTTACTTCCATCTTGGCGGGTTGAGCCTCTACCCGGAAGGCGTAATTCGGTGAATTCTACCCACTAGATCAGGGGAAGAGCCTAAATTTTATGTCTCATCGTCAACTGCTGGCGCTGCTATGGTCTGCTCAAAGTTGATCGAAAATGGATAATTATCCCGATAAATTTTGTCGGATAAATTTACACCTGCTTGCAGCAGCTATTGACGGAAGCCGAACGGGCTGGAAAGCCGCTGCGGCTTACGGTGCTGAAATACAACGCTCGCGCAGCGGCTCTCTACCAGAAGCTCGGTTTCTCGGTACGTCACGACGATGGTGTCTGCCTCTCCATGTCACACGGCGCACCAAGCAGTGCGTGACTGAAATATTGATGGTGGTGACCCTGTGTTTAGGAATGCCATGATTTTGCGTAGCAAGCGCTGTGCGCACTCTACGTTTTATGGCTTATTTGCTTGCAAGATGAGCTACGACAGGTCCGCCAAACAGGCCACTAACTCGGTCTTGTTGCTCACGCCCAGCTTGGTGTAGATCATCTTGATCTGGTTACGCACCGTGTGGGGTGAAACGCCCGCCTCTTTGGCGACATCCTTGTGCTCCAGCCCCCGGGCGAAGAGCCGCGCCACGATCAATTCCCGCATCGACAAGAGATCCAGCGCATTACAGCGCCGTGCCATCAGATGCACGAGCTGCTGGTCGGGTTCCATGGAAATGACCACCTGCTTGCCCCTGTAGCACAAGCGCTTGCCCTCCGACCATGCGGCGCGCACTGCGGGCGGCATCTGATCGCCGTTCCAGCGGGGCCACTCGAGCAGCACCAGATTTCTGAAGAGCGGCGTGGCATTGGCGATTGACAGCGTGCGATCCGCAATGGCGTATCCCTGCTCTGCTCCTCTTTCCTTTTTCATATGCAGGCAGCGCGCCTGCATGAGGGCTTCGATCAGATGGGGAAAGAGCCGTTCCTTCAATTGACGCGCGGCCTCCGTCCACGGCCGTGCCGGATCGGCACGATAGAGGCTGAGAAAATGGTACAGCCCCAAGGCCGGGTCGGGTAGCGCGGTGCTTAATAGGTGCAGTATTCCATACTTGAACTGATAGGCGCGTTGCGCTGCGTTCTGTTCGCGGCATGCTTCGGGGTCGTCCCACGGAATGCAGACTGTGCGCCCAAGCTGGGCAGTGATACGCGCCGCAGCATAATTGTAGGTTACCACTGCTTTTGCGTAGTCCTCCAGCATGCTCGGCGGGAGCTGATAGAGATGGACGCTGCTGATGAACGTGCCGTGTTTGTCGTGTATACCCGCACCCCATTTCGCCGTATCGAAATCCAGGGCGGGCTTGATGATGTCCAGCGCGTGATCACGGAACTGCGCGAACGGTGCCACGCGCGAACCGCGATAGATCTGAAGTATCAGCTCGCCGAACTCCTCATCGGGAGCAACCATAAGAAAATCCCCCTTCGCTTTTTCTCCATTTTTTTCTCCATAATATCCTGTCCTCGTGACGCCACAATAGCCCATTTGGGCTATTGTGGCGCGGCTAACAATCCCTGAGTATGTGTTTGTTGAGACATCACTACTGGATAAATCGGGCATGCAATGTGCCATATAAAGCTGGGGGATATAACAATGAGTTCGCTGCGTAACATGTTTCGTTTGCTGGGTTTCCTCCTGGCCGCTACGCTGCTCGCCGCGTGCGGCGGCGGTGGCGGTGGCGGTGGAGACGACCCGAAGCCCGGCCTGGACCCCCAGCCTACGTCCTTGACCGGCACGGTTTCAGGCACGGTGATGTCGGCCGCGACGGGTAAGGCCGTTTCAGGCGCAACCCTGCGCGCCGGCGCCACCACCGTGACATCCGCAGCGGATGGCAGTTACACCCTGGCGGCGGACGTGGGCGAGCGCGTTGTCATCAATATCGCGGCGGCGGGTTTTGCGGAAACCTCTCAGGTGGCGCGTGTGCTGGCTGGGAAGACGTCATCGCTAGTGGTGCAACTATTACCCATCGGCGTGACAAGCGCCATTCGTGTCGCGGCGGGCGACACGGTCACGGTGCCGGGTTCGAGCGCCCAGGTTACGCTTCCCCCCGGCGCTCTGGTGCCGGTCGGCGGCGGCGCGCCGGCTGCCACCGTCAATGTGTCGGTCACGCCGATCAATCCGGCGCTCGACACCAGCGTGATGCCGGGGGATTTCACGGCGCTGTTCAGCGGTGGGGGAGACCCGGTTGCCATCGAAAGCTTTGGCGCACTGCAGGTGGACGTCCGTGACGACGCCGGCACGCCCTACACACTGGCCGCAGGGCAGACTGCCACGATCCGCATTCCGCTCGGCACACTTTCGTCAGCGCCGCCCGCAACCATCCCCCTCTTGATCTTTGACGCAACGACCGGCCGCTGGACGCAGGAAGGCACCGCCACCCTGGCCGGCACCGCGTCAAACCTGTTTTACACCGGCACGGTGAGGCGCTTCGGCACCTGGAACGCCGATGCGCCGATGAACACCGTGCAGCTCAGCGGCTGCGTCCGCGATACCGCCAAACAGCCGGTGGAAAACGTGACGGTTAAAACCGATGGCATCGACTATTCCGGGTCGGCCACGGCCTATACGGCGGCGGATGGCAGCTTCAAGGTGGCGATGCGCCGCGATGGCCGGGCGACGCTCAGCGTTTCGTTTTTTGACCGCAACGGCAAGCCCGTCACCACCACCGTCAACGTCGGGCCTTACACCGCCGATGCCACCCTGCCTGATTGCATCATCACAGAACCGGCGCCGTTGGCAATGATTCCGCGGTTGCTCCCGGCAGGCATCGTCGGCACGCCCTATAGCGCCAGACTGGCCGCCGCCAATGGCACCAAGCCCTATTCATGGAGCTGGTCCGGCGCCTTGCCGACCGGCCTGACGCTCGACAGCGCAACCGGCCAGATCAGCGGCACGCCGACCGTCGCAGGCATCTTCTCCGGAACGATACAGGTGCAGGACAGCTCGACGCCCGCGCAGTCGGCGACCAGATCCTTCAGCATCACCGTGACCGTGCCTGTGCCCTTGGCGATCACTACATCGTTGCTCCCGGCGGGCATCGTCGGCACGCCCTATAGCGCCAGCCTGAGCGCCGCCAACGGCACACAACCCTATGCGTGGAGCATCACCACCGGCACCCTGCCAGCGGGCCTGACGCTTAACAGCGCCACCGGCCAGATCAGCGGCACGCCCACGGCAGCGGGCACCTCTCCCGTGACGATACAGGTGCAGGACAGCTTAACGCAGTCGGCGGCCACGCCCTTCAGCATCATCGTAACCGCGCCTGTGCCATTGGCGATCACCACACCGTCGCTCCCGGCGGGCATCGTCGGCACGTCCTATAACATCAGCCTGACCGCCGCCAACGGCACACCACCCTACGCGTGGAGCGTCATCGCCGGCGCCTTGCCGGCGGGGCTGACGCTGAGCGCTACCGGCCAGATCAGCGGCACACCGACCGTCCCAGGCACCTACCCCGTAACGATACGGGTGCAGGATAGCGCAGCGTCACCGCAGTCGACAACCAAATCGCTCAGCATCATGATCGCCCTAGGCGGCGGGCCAGCCCTTTACAGCGTAGGCGGCGCGGTCTCCGGGCTGAGCGGCACCGTCGTGCTGCAAAACAATGGCGGTGATAACCTCAGTGTCTCGGCTAATGGCGCGTTCACCTTCGCCACACCGCTCGTCAGCGGCAGCCCCTACAGCGTCACCGTCCTTACCCAGCCCGCCGGCCAAAGCTGTAGCGTAGCCAATGGCATCGGCACCATCGCCGCCAACATCACCACGGTCGCCATTACCTGCGCTGCCAGCAGCAGCGGCAGTTTCAGTGCCACCGGCAGCATGGCGACGGCGAGATGGGGGCACATCGCCACGCGGCTGTCCAATGGCAAGGTGCTGATCACTGGCGGGCTTGGTGGATCCAGTGCGGAGTTATACGACCCGGCGACTGGTAACTTCAACGCCACCGGCAGTATGGCGACGGCGAAACAGGGACACACCGCCACGCCGCTGCCCAATGGCAAAGTGCTGGTCACCGGAGGAGCTGATGGATCTGGTTTTTTGAATAGTGCAGAGCTATACGACCCGGCGACGGGCAGCTTCAGCGCCACTGGCAGCATGGCGGCGGCAAGGATTTATCACACCGCCACGCTGCTGTTCAACGGCAAGGTGCTGATCGCTGGAGGGATAGGGATGGGGGGCGGTAGCCTCAGTTTTACCAGCGCCGAACTATACGACCCGGCGACAGGCAGCTTCAGCGCCACTGGCACGGCGATGGGATCTGTCACCACCGCCACGCTGCTGCCCAACGGCAAGGTGCTGGTTACTGGTGTTACTGGTACTGGGGGGCTTTCCGCCGAACTATACGACCCGGCGACAGGCAGCTTCAGCGCCACTGGCACGCCGATGGGAACTGTCATCACCGCCACGCTGCTGTCCAACGGCAAGGTGCTGGTCACGGGAGGACTTAATTCTGGTTTAAATAGTGCGCTATACGACCCGGCGACAGGCAGCTTCAGCGCCACCGGCAGCATGGCGGCAGCAAGGAATCAACACACCGCTACACTGCTGCCCAGCGGCAAGGTGCTGGTCACTGGAGGATTTAGTGGCACTGTATTTGGTCCTTATTTAAATAGCGCGGAGCTGTACGACCCAGCAACAGGCATCTTCAGCGCCACCGGTAACATGGCGGCGGCAAGGATTTATCACACCGCCACGCTGCTGTTCAACGGCAAGGTGCTGATCGCTGGTGGCTCCTCTCCCTCTGCGAGCTTGAATAGCGCGGAACTATTCCAGTAGTCCTGCCCTGTGCAGGTGATCGGGCTACCGTGAAGCCCCGGGGGCAGAGCGTAGCGAGGGGTTCACCCCTTCCGCGCCCGGATAAGCGTGGGGGACAAACGTGGGCTGCGCTGTCATCCCGGCCGCCGGGCGCGCCGCAGGCCGGGTTGGCACAGCGTAACCCGGCGTTTCCACGGTCGTCCCTGCCGCCGGGTTACGCCCTCACAGGCTAACCCGGCCTGTATTTTTTGCAGTCCTGTAGCGTGCGCAAAACGGCTTTTTGCTTGCCCACGCGAACGACGGACGTGACGCATGATGGGTGGTGGATCGTGTCCTGGTTCTTTGAGGCTTTATCGTGTGGGCACAAAAAACGTGCCCACCCTGCTGGCTGTTTTTAAGGAGCGTAGGATGGGTGGAGCGTAGCGTAACCCATCGAACTTTCACCGGTATGTTCGGCATGGGGTGTATCCGGCCGATTGGGCGGGGGGCGGATTCGACATGGAACATGATTCCGGGGAGCGGTTTTAATGATGGGTTACGCTACGCTCCACCCATCCTACGCGCTACGCGCTGGCAACGGATATTGAAAGTAAGGCTTTTTTGCATCACTATATAAAGCGTCAATATTATAGAGGCTGCGAGGACATCACCATGACCACATTGACCGTTACCGCACGAGGGCAAGTGACGCTTAGAAAAGACGTGCTGCAACATCTTGGCATCAGGCCAGGGGAAAAGATTGAACTGGATCTGCTGCCACATGGGCGGGGCGTTCTTAAAGCAGCCCGGCGTACCGGAACGATTGGCGGCTTTGTCGGATTGCTTGCAGGCCGGACCAATAAAGTCGCCACCATTGAAGAAATAAATGCGGCGATTGCCCAAGGTTGGGCTGGTGAAAAATGAAGGTCGCTGTTGATACCCGAATGTACTTGTTCGTGCCGTCGTGTGTGGCGACCCCGCTCAAGCGAGTGTCGACGCCAAGGTCTTGACTGATGCCGAATTGATTGCGGTTGCGTTGCCCTGTCTGTGTGAATTTGTGTGGGTGCTGCTTAGGGTCTATGGCTTCCAGCCCTCCGACGCAGCCACCGCAATCCGCGCACTGCTTGCCGCCGCAAACGTGGAAGTGAACAGACCCGCCGTAGAGGCTGGCCTGTCGGTGCTCGAAGCGGGCGGGGATTTTGCTGATGGCGTTATTGCCTACGAGGGCAACTGGCTTGGCGGGGAAGTTTTCGTTTCCTTCGACAAAAAGGCGGTTGCCCTTCTCACAGCGCAAGGTCAATCCGCGCGCCTTTTGTAAGCAAGCGTAAAGTGCGCTGTGCGCACGAAATGGGTGTGGCATGCCACGAAGGCTCTACTGGTCAATTCCCGCGCGGGGTTTTGGTCTCGCGGCGCGGTATGGCGAGGGTGAAACGCGACAGGTTTTGTGCCAGTAAAAAAACCTCTTAGGAGGGTCGTGTGCCGCCCTGAGTCCGCTTGCGAAAAATAATACTTGCGAACTCAACAAAAACAATATAGATAATGGTGAATATGGTTGGTGCCTATCGCCTAATCAAAGGAATGGGTTGCCTGCTGCGGGGTTGTTCACGCAGCCGGGTAGGGTGGACAAACGTCCTTTTGTTAGCCCACGCGTATTAAATGGACCAACAGGCCCCCGGGTTTCGCAAGCAACGCTCAACCCAGGCTACTTGCTAAAAATACAGGAGATTGAGTACTGTTGAGCAGTTGTTGATGTTTTTATGTGTCATTAAGTGATCCAGATAGTTATGATCAGTTTATCATTTTTTAATCGTTATTTGGGGGTTTTATGTCTAACAAGCTAAATTTACTGTTAGTTTATGCTGTGGCCTTGGGCCTTGCAGCTTGTTCAACGCCAGCAAAGAAAGAGGCTGTTGCGGAATGCGTATTCCCTGGCTCGGATAAAGCGGCGCCTTTGTGGGTGTGCGATGGTCCAGTTGAGGGTGTTGCGGTTGCGGCCACTGGTAGCTTCCCCAAGTCTGCTGCCGGGATTGACTTCATGAAACAACAGGCCGCAACTTCAGCCCGAGTTAAGCTTGCGCAGCAAATGAAAGTTCACGTACAAAACTCAATCAAGCAGTATGCTGAAACCACCGGTGCAGGCGACAAGGAAACAGTGGATCAGGTTTACACTGCTACTACCAAGCAAATTACCGATCAGTCTCTGATAGGCACCAAAATCTTCAGAAGTATGCAAGGCCCGGATGGTGCGATGTATGTGCTGATTGGTATGGATGAGGCAGCCACGCAGAAATTGACTGAATCAGCCGTCAGAACCAGCATGAACAACGAAAGAGCGCTGTGGCAGAAATTCCAGGCAGGCAAGGCTCAGGATGAGATGGCTGCTGATATTGCCAAAATGAGGGGAGAGGTTACTTCAAAATAATGATGTAGCGCTGATGAGAGGCATGATATGAACAAATTAACTTCTATCCTGTTGTCTTTGCTACTTGCGTTGAATATTTCAGCTTGTGCGTCACCACAAGGTGGGAATTCGCCTGAACAGCAGCGAAAAAATGCCAAGGAAGCACAAGAAGAACTGTCGACGGATGTAAACAAGGGAGCGCGATGAGATGCATAAATACAGGTAAGTAAGTAGTCGATGCATATCTTTAACGTAATTTTGGCGATTCAAGTAACACTTTTTGTTTCGGCATGTGCAAGCGTAGATCCTGTTTCAAATGCAAGACCGGCCTGGATAGATAATCCAGGCAATGGCGTGTCTGTATCTGCGGGCATGCATGTGGGAGGAAGGGTTGCACAAGAGGAATTGGCAATATTGCGTGGACGCACTGAATTTGCAAAACGTTTGGGTGTAAATATACAGTCGAAACAGGTCTCTTCCACCTCTGTTACGAATGATAAATCAAGCACTGTAGGTGCGCAGGTCACTCATGAAGACACCAAACAGAGGGACATTAAAGTTCTGGTAAAGGAAAAATGGCGTGATCCTGATGCGGATATTTTGTGGGTATGGCTGGTGCCGAGCGACGAATAATTGATGGTGAGAGTGCAAAATGGAGACGGCCCCAAAAAAATTTAATGAATCTTTTGCAGTATCGATTTTTCTGGCAGCGGCCTTATTTCCATCGCCGAGCATAGCTGCGGATGATTTTGAGGCATATAAAAAGCAGCAACAGCAGGGTACGCAAAAGATCAAGGCTGAATTCCAGGGGTACAAGGAAAAACAGGATCGCGAATTCGCCGGTTTTCTGAAGGGCCAGTGGAGTGAATTTGATACCTTCCGAGGCAAGGTTCGTATCAAGGAACCCAAACCCAGACAAATACCGGTGGCCGTACCAACCGTTCCACTGAGTCCGACACCCGCACCGATAACGCCCACGCCTGCTCCTTCACCCATCGTTGTCGCTCCCCCGCCCCCGCAACCCTTTATCCCACCACCGCAGCCCGAGCCGGCTCCTGTTGAGGCTGACGTGCTGGAAATAATGTTTTATGGCAATGCGGTGAGATTCAATTTTGATCCGCAATGGAAAAATTACCGTATGCCCGGCGGTGACAAGCCGGAGGCGATGAGCGCATTCTGGACGATGATGAGTGGCAGCAAATACGAAGCGACAGTTCAAGCGATTGGTGACGCGCGACGCAATCTAATAATGGATGATTGGGGTGGTGTCACACTATGGCGTGCTGTTGCGCAGACATTGCAGCCAGCGCGCAAGTCAGAACAGAATTTGCTGCTATGGTATTTTCTCGTCAAGTCTGGCTATGACGTGCGCATGGGCTATGGCGGAAACGATGTGCATCTGTTTGTTGCAATGAAACAGTCGGTATATTCAACCAAATATATCAAGGTTGGTGATCAAACTTACTATGCGGTGCTGGCGGCAGATTATGGTGATAGCATCCACCGTTTCTATACCTATGAGGCGAGCTATCCTGACAGGCTAAAACCGCTTGATGTCACATCCGCCTCGACGGTCTTTGCCAAAGCCGTCCCGGCGCAACGAGCATTGTCTTTTGAACACCAAGGCAAGGTCATCAATCTGAGCGTGCCTTATGATCATCGGCTGGTTGAATACCTGGCATCTTTTCCACAATCGGAATTCGAGCTCTACTTTGACACGGATGGCAGTCCACTGTTGCGTAATGGGTTGTTGCCTGAACTGAAAAAATACACCGCAACGATGGGAGAAAAAGAAGCGGTAGGTTTCCTGCTTGCCTTCGTACAAAAGTCATTTCCCTATAAGACCGACAACGATCAGTTCGGTCGAGAACGATATTTATTCGTTGAAGAGTCGCTTCATTTCCCTTATATCGACTGCGAGGATCGCTCAGTACTGTTTGCGTGGCTGGTGCATGAGTTGGTTGGTGCGAAGGTAATAGGTCTGCTTTATCCCGGGCACATGACCACTGCGGTGCTACTAAAGCATGTCAAGCCGGAATACTCCACAGTCGTATACCAGGGCATTCAGTACGTGATCGCCGATCCCACTTACATCGGCGCATCACTCGGCATGGCAATGCCTTCTTACGAGCGCTTATACCCCAGTCGGGTGGTCGCGATTCAATAGTGATTAAGCAATGAGTAGTGCTCTACGCTGGCTATCCTGTTGTTTGGCAGCATTCACTTGGGATTTTGCATTCCCAGCATCGCGAACATCCCTTTGTCCTTCAATTTCTTTTCCAGAAAGTTGGCGGCGGTTCTTGCTGAAGCATCAAAATTTGACATCGAACCTCCCGCCACAACAATCTCTTCAGTATTAATTCTGCGTCCGGTCTCATCTGTTACCTGAATGTTCACTCTCAGCTGGGTGGAATATTCCGAGAAAACAATATTATTCTGCGCACTTCCTGAAATAGCGATCACTGCATCGGCATGTCCTGCTCTCGACGCTGAGGCAGACAATTTTTCGTTCCCCAGCAACCTGATGATGATATCTGCAACCGCAGACATATCGGGCGCCGCTTCAACTCTAAACCGCAACTGAAATAACATTTCATTCATCGCTGCCTGATATTTCTGATACGCAGCAAGATATTTATCGCTATTGAAAGCAGGCGATGCCGCTTGCAGCAACAGCACCAGTGCCGTTGCCTCGACAATTTCAGGTTGGATCTCATTCAGAGCGAGATAATGCTGCACTTTTGATGTCTTGCTTGCAAGGGCAACCCGGGTATTCAGGCGGTCATCAATCAGTTTCAGCCGTGCCACGGTATCTTTTACAAAGACACTGCGGGACATCCTTACCATGACGTAGTAATTCTCACCCTGGGTGGCGGACTGCACAATCTCGTAACCTGAAAGTTTGGTATCGAATGTTTTGCTTTTCACCTGTTCGCTGAAATAGGCATTTACCTTGCCTTGACGGAGCGTAGTTTCCGATGAAACATTGCTGCTCACCACGGTAGCCAGTTTTCCGCTAATGTTATTGAGCGCCGACTGCTCAGCTTTCACGAGTGATCTCCCCTCCCCGACGCCGTGCAAATACTCCGCATTATCGGCTACTGGGCTGGAAACCCATTGTGGTATTTCTTTTACTTTCTCGCCAAAGCTAAAGTCAAAAGCATCAGATGCCCTTACCCACAACATAAGCGCGAACATCAATAGCAAGCATGCTTGTTTCATGGCATCTATTCCAACAAATCTAAAAACGGCAGATGAGAGCAGCATTGATGCAGCAACTATATGTGCAACAAAGAAAATCGCGTGACCACTTTCGTAGCCACGCGATTGCTTAAAGTGCCCGGAACAACAATCACTTCACTACCTTGTTAATGGACTCAATTCCACCAAGTATATGATCCGTTATAGATTTTTCGTATTTGACCTGCACCTTGTCGCCCTGCAATATCTTGTCGGCTTGTTCCTGATCGGAAACAATCACAAATGAAGAATTTCTTCCAATCTGATCACTTATAACCCCTTCGGCAATAATGACCTCCTCGGTGGTTGTTTCATCCGTCAAGGCATTTTTTTCTGAAACAGTACGAACAATTTTTGCTGTCAAACCCTGTTTGGCACCCCCAGCCTCACCCAGAGTCGTCTTAAAAATATTCTTCTTTTCATGTGTTCTGCGGTCCACCACATAACCAGACGGAGCAAACTGGTTTGTTAATTCCACACGTGCTTTTCGCATGGCATCTGCGGTGGCCTCCGAGACTATCCTGTTCGCCGCCCCCGGCTCTACTCTCACACAGTTGTTCGCATGATCAGCACCTTGCGTTGAAAATGCCGTTGCTTCAAAATCCATTGTTTTGATAACATCCAGCGATGGCAGCTGAATAATTTTCAGGCTAAAAGCAGACCTCCCCGAAGTCGTGCATTGCGCCGGAATGTGAGTTCGTTCTCCTTTTTTATTCACTTCACTCCGTGCTGCTGTATATTTTACGCCTGCTGAAGCATCGGTAATTTTGCCGGTGATCGCAAAATCAGCCACATCCTGCCCCTTATAGCCTGTATGCCCTTTGGTCTCAGCCATTTGAATTTCATCGCGAAGCCTTGCCGCAAGACCCCGATCCACAACCACCACGTTATTTGTTGCATTTAGTTCATTGGCTACCTTATCAGCCACCTCTTCACCGGTTCCTGGCCATTTCTTATCCTCCAGTGCATATACGACCACCCGGCTCTTGTCTCCTGCTAACGCCGCCTTGGAGGGCATGTGTTCAGCTTGCCGCAAAGGTACTTGCTGATAAGCATTAGGATTCTTTATCGTTGTCGATGCGCAACCAGTAACAAAAAGCACCACTACTAGTGGAGTTAAATGCAATACGCTGACTTTCATAAAGGCTCCTTGGCTTTTGATTTTAGTTGGGGTGCAGAAAGAATTTTTCTGCTATCGGGCAAGAGGGGGGCAAGACAAATCCAATGCATGCCTAGGGCGGCGTTTGTCAAGGTAGTTGTCGCGCCAACCGTTTTCATTATGCCGCCTTTTGAAGGTCAGGGACTGGCCGTTCAGGGTTGAGCATGACACTCCCAACCGGTGTCCAGTCGCGCGTGTCACCTGACCACCTTTCTGGTCGTTTTACCTTGGCATTCTCGTAGACGGCTGATGCTTCGCCAGTATCGCTTTGTCTTCGCCACAATGCCGTTGTGCCGGGGTGACGAAGCGGATGCGGCTGTGGTGATGATCGTTGTTGTGCCACGCGATGAAGTCGCGTACCCATGCGCGGGTGGTGTCCAGATCGGCAAAGCCTTGCGACGGCGATTTCGGACAGGACTTGATCGTGAGGAATATTCGGGTGTGGGTCGTTGAGGCTGGCCTGAATCTTGGCCTTGAGCCATGCTGTATAGCTGGTTCCCTGTTCTTCGGTTTCGAACTCCGAAACAAGTGGGGATAGGGCTACACTCATGCTGGAACCTCCTTTATCTTGTGTTGACCGTACAAAATTTCCTGCGGTTTGTCAATGCGATGCGATCGAATATTTTGTCTTATTTTCCAGATTAATTTTTCAGCAAATCCTTCAGCCGATACAACACCTCCAGCGCTTGCTTTGGACTAAGGTTGTCTGGGTTGATTGTATTCAGTTCATCCACCACCGGATGATCGACTGCCGGCGGGAATAGCGAAATCTGTTGTTCGGGCAGGGGCGCTGGGCGCTGGATGCCGCCGTTCTCCAATTCCTTCAGCCGCCGTTTGGCCTGTTCGATGACCACGCGTGGCACGCCGGCCAGGGCGGCGACTTGCAGGCCGTAGCTCTGGTTGGCGGGGCCGTCTTTTACCGCGTGCAGGAATACGATGCTGTCGCCGTGTTCGACGGCGTCGAGGTGGACGTTGGCGGTGCTGTCGATGCGGCTGGGCAGTTCGGTGAGTTCGAAATAATGGGTGGCGAACAGGGCGAAGGCGCGCACTTTGCGTGCCAGATGCTCGGCGCAGGCCCAGGCCAGTGACAGTCCATCGAAAGTGCTGGTGCCGCGTCCGATCTCATCCATCAGCACCAGGCTGTGTTCGGTGGCGTTGTGCAGGATGTTGGCGGTTTCGGTCATTTCCACCATGAAGGTGGAGCGCCCGCCCGCCAGGTCGTCCGAAGCGCCGATACGGGTGAAGATGCGATCGATGGGGCCGAATACGGCGCGGTTGGCGGGCACGAAGCTGCCGATGTGGGCGAGCAGAGTGATCAGCGCCGTCTGGCGCATGTAGGTGGATTTGCCGCCCATGTTGGGGCCGGTGATGATGAGCATGCGCCGCGCGTCGTGCAGGTCGATGTCGTTGGGCACGAACGGGCCGTCCAGGGTCTGTTCCACCACCGGGTGGCGTCCGCCTTCGATGTGCAGCAGGGGTGTGTCCAGCAGTTCCGGCGCACCGAGGTTCAATGTGTCGGCGCGCTCGGCCAGCGTGGTCAGTACATCCACCTCGGCAAGCGCCGCTGCGGTGGCCTGTAGTTTCGGCAGATGTGGCAGCAGGTCGTCCAGCAGTGCCTCGTAGAGCATTTTCTCTCGCGCCAGAGACCGGTCACGCGCGCTGAGTGCTTTGTCCTCAAACGCTTTCAATTCCGGGGTGATGTAGCGTTCCGCCCCTTTCAGGGTTTGGCGGCGCTGGTAGTCGTCAGGCACGTGTTCGGATTGGGCGCGGGTGACTTCGATGTAGTAGCCATGCACGCGGTTGTAGCTGACCTTGAGGGTGTTGATGCCGCTGCGTTGCCGCTCGCGGATTTCAAGGTCAAGGAGATACTGCCCGGCGTTTTCGCTCAAGCCCCGCAGCTCGTCCAGTTCGGCGTCAAAGCCGGGCGCGATCACACCGCCGTCGCGGATCAGCATTGGCGGAGTTTCGATGATGGCGCGCTGCAACAGCGCGTGGATCTCAGGATGTGTGCCGATCTGTTCGCGCAGGTTGTGCAGCAGCGGCGAGTCTTTGTCTTGCAATAGATTGTGCAGGCCGGGCAGCGCGCCCAGTGCTTCGCGTGTGTGCGCCAGGTCGCGTGGGCGCGCCGATTTGAGCGCCACGCGAGCCAGAATACGTTCGATGTCGCCGATGCCACGCAGCAGGGTATGGAGGGCGGTGTAGCCGTTGTCATCAAGCAGGGTGCCGATGCTGTGATAACGCTGGCGCAATACGGCGTGATCGCGCAGTGGGCGGTTGATCCAGCGCCGCAGCAAGCGGCTGCCCATTGCCGTGGCGGTGTGGTCCATGACCCAGCTCAGGGTGTTGTCGTGGCCACCCAGCAGGTTGGTTTCCAGCTCCAGGTTGCGGCGGCTGGCGGCGTCGAGCAGAATGGCGTCCTCGCGCCGTTCCACCTTGATGTTCTGGATGTGCGGCAGCGCGGTGCGCTGCGTGTCGCGTGCGTATTGCAGCAGGCAACCCGCCGCGGCAATCGCGGTTGACAGGCCTTCTGCCCCGAAGCCGGACAGATCGCGCGTGCCCATCTGCGCCGTGAGCAGGCGCGTGGCGCTGTCAGTTTCGAAGTACCAGGGTGGCTGGTGGCGCACGCCACGTCGGCCTTCGAGCAGGGCGCGGCTGGCTGAATCCTCGCTTACCAGCAGCTCGGCGGGCTTGATCCTTTCCAGTTCGTCAAGCGCAGCACTCTGTCCCTGCACTTCAAGGATAGTGAAACGCCCGCTGGTGATGTCGAGCGTGGCGAGGCCGAATGTCTCGTCAGCCTGGTGCAGGGCGGCGAGCAGGTTGTCGCGGCGCTCATCCAGCAGCGCCTCGTCTGTGATGGTACCGGGCGTGACGATGCGTACCACCTTGCGCTCTACCGGACCCTTGGAAGCCGCCGGATCGCCGATCTGCTCGCAGATCGCCACAGACTCGCCCAGCTTCACCAGCCGCGCCAGGTAGCCGTCCGCGGAGTGATAGGGCACGCCTGCCATGGCGATAGGTTCTCCCGCCGACTGCCCGCGCGTGGTGAGCGTGATGTCGAGCAGCCGCGCGGCCTTGCGCGCATCGTCGAAGAACAGCTCGTAAAAGTCCCCCATGCGGTAGAACACCAGCCTGTGAGGATGCTCGCTCTTGATGCGCAGATACTGCTGCATCATCGGGGTGTGAGAGGTGGTATTCATCCTTGCGGGGTGAGTTTACCTGGACAGGTCCGGGGTCAAATGAGGCTGTATGGTTTTTAGCATTTCCTGCAACATCTTGGGATTCCCGGCGACCACATTGCCGGTCTGCATGAAGTCCTGGCCGCCCGAGAAGTCGTTGACCATGCCCCCGGCCTCCTGAATCAGCAGCGCACCGGCGGCCATGTCCCACGGATTGAGGCCGATCTCCCAGAAGCCATCGAGGCGGCCGGCTGCGACGTAGGCCAAGTCCAGCGCGGCGGAACCGGCGCGGCGAATGCCGGCGGTGGGTGGAATAAAGGCCTTGAACATGCCGAGGTAGGCATCCAGATGCCTTAAATCCTTGAACGGAAAGCCGGTGCCGAGCAGCGCGCCTTCCAGCCCCTTGGCTTTCGTGACGCGAAGACGGTGATTGTTGAGCTGCGCCCCGCCGCCGCGCGTGGCGGTAAACAGCTCCTGGCGAACCGGGTCATAGATCACCGCTTGGGTCAGGATGCCTTTGTGCTGGAGCGCGATGGAAACCGCGAACTGGGGGAAGCCGTGCAGGTAGTTGGTGGTTCCGTCGAGCGGGTCGATGATCCACAGATATTCATCGCCGTCCCGGCTGCCGCCCTCTTCGGCGAGGATGCCATGGCTGGGGTAGGCCTTGCGCAGGATCTTGATGATTTCATTTTCGGCCTGGAGGTCTACCTCGCTGACGAAATCGTTAGGTGTTTTGGAGGTGACGGTCAGCGAGTCGAGCCGCCCGGCGGAGCGCGCGATGACGTTGCCCGCGGCCCTGGCCGCACGTACCGCGATATTAAGCATGGGATGCATGATGGAAGTCCCGGGATTGGCGTATATGGATAGTAATGAGCGATTAATTCAACTCAATAGGATATCACATAATGTTAATATCGCTTCCTTGTCCCTATCTGGTCTGATTCTATAATTTCATCCAAAAACACAAAAATTATGTAGGGTGCGTCCCACGTACCGCAATCATTGGTGCGTGGGACGCACCCTACACGATTCCACTATTTATTTAGAAATGGAATGACAGGCATGCTAGCCAATATTCGAGTTGTTTTAGTCAACACCACCCATCCCGGCAACATCGGGGCCGCCGCTCGGGCCATAAAGACCATGCGCCTGGAAAAACTGTATCTGGTGCAGCCGGAGAAGTTTCCCTGCGCCGAGGCCACCGCGCGCGCCTCAGGGGCTGATGACATTCTGGCGGCGGCGCACGTGTGTGATTCGCTCGACGCCGCGCTGGCAGGTTGCAGCCTGGTATTCGGTGCCAGCGCCCGGTTGCGGACGATTGCGTGGCCTCAAGTCGGCCCCCGCGAATGCGCCCAACTGGCGGTGGCGGAGAGCGCTGGCGGCGAAGTGGCCTTGGTGTTTGGCCGTGAAGATTCCGGGTTGACCAATGCCGAGCTGGAACGTTGCCACTATCTGATGAACATCCCCAGTAATCCCGCCTACCCCTCGCTTAACCTGGCAGCAGCGGTGCAGGTGATGGCCTATGAGGTCATGATGGCGTATGACATGGGTGCAGTGGGTGATGCAAGCCTTGTCCGCGTTCCCGGCGAGCACATAGAGCGGGTCACGGCGGATGAAATGGCGCAGTTTTATGAGCATTTGCGGCAAACGATGATCGACATCGAATTTTTCGACCCCGCCAAACCGCGCCGCTTGATGCGCCGCATGCACCGCATGTTTAACCGCATCCAGCTTGATAGGAATGAGTACAACATACTGCGCGGTATTTTGACGGCCGTGCAGAAAAAGCATGCAAAATAGCGATTATTCCATAGTATTATGCTCGGACATTTAACCTGAAATATTTTATGGTATTCTAGTCGGCAATGTTCGATCATTTACGTGAAGATATCCGCTGCGTTTTCGACCGCGACCCGGCGGCGCGCACCACATTCGAGGTGCTGACCACCTATGCGGGCGTGCATGCGGTGCTGTTTCACCGTCTCAATCATGCCTTGTGGGGCGCCAATCTCAAGTGGCTGGCGCGTTTTCTTTCGATGCTCGCGCGCTGGCTGACGGGGGTCGAGATCCATCCGGGCGCGAAGATCGGCCGGCGCTTCTTTATTGATCACGGCATGGGTGTGGTGATCGGCGAGACGGCAGAGATCGGTGATGACTGCACGCTGTATCACGGCGTTACCCTGGGGGGCACAAGCTGGAAGGCGGGCAAGCGCCACCCCACGCTGGGCAACGATGTGGTGGTTGGGGCGGGCGCCAAGGTGCTGGGGCCGATCACCATCGGCGACGGCGGGCGTGTCGGCTCCAACGCCGTGGTGGTGAAGGATGTTCCAGCCGGTGCGACGGTGGTCGGCATCCCGGGGCGGATAGTGCGCGCCAAGGACAAGGTGGAGTCAGACCAGCGGCGGCGCGCCTTCGCGGAAAAGATCGGCTTCGATGCCTATGGCACGACGCAAGACATGCCGGACCCTGTGGTGAACGCGGTCAATGCCATGCTCGATCATATCCATGCCCTGGACAGCAGGGTGGAGCAGATGAGCGGAGAGATCAGGAAGTTAGGCGGCAATGTGGAAGGCACCGCGCTGCCCGGCCTTGAACAGTGTGAGATCAACGAACCGGCAAGCAGTGAGCACGGCCGCGAATGATTGTTGACTATTTTTATCAACTAAGTATAATGATTTTTGTGGTTATTTCCCCCTCCAAAGCCTAAGGCAACTAGGAAGACACAGATGAGATTAACAACGAAGGGTCGTTATGCAGTCACCGCCATGCTCGACCTGGCGGTTCATGCCGTGAATGCGCCGGTGCCATTGGCCGACATTTCGCAGCGCCAAGGTATATCGCTATCCTATCTTGAGCAGCTTTTCGCCCGGCTGCGCAAGGAAGGTTTGGTGGACAGCGCCCGCGGCCCAGGCGGCGGCTACAAGCTGAGCCGTTCCCCGGGTGAGATTAGTGTGGTGCAAGTGATCAGCGCGATTGACGAGACGGTCGAAGCGACCCGTTGCGGCGGCCTGGCCAACTGCCAGGACGGCGAGCCTTGCCTGACGCACGAGCTGTGGACCGACCTGAGTCGCCAGATTTACGATTTTCTTAGCGGCATCAATCTTGCCCAGTTGGTGGAACGCCGCGAGGTTAAAGAGGTCGTGGTGCGCCAGGATCTGTTGCAGCGTGGGCGCATTGCGGGTAGCGCGTTAGCAAGCTGATCTTGTTGGATTTGATGGTGGAGTCGCTTAGTGGCCGTTTATCTCGACCATAACGCGACCACGCCGCTGGATCCGCGGGTGCTGGAGGCTATGATGCCCTACCTGCGGGATCATTATGGCAATGCGTCGAGTGTTCACTCGTATGGCAGGTTGGCACGCAATGCCGTCGATCAGGCGCGCGAGCAAGTCGCCGCCTTAGTCAACGCCCAATCGGCACAGGTGGTATTCACCGGCTGCGGCACAGAGTCCAATAATCTTGCGCTCAAGGGTGTGGCGGCACGATTGGCGGCGGGACGTGTCGCGGTGAGTGCCGTTGAACACGCCTCGTTGCTGGGTCCGGCGCGCGCGCTGGAGTGGCAGGGCTGGATCATTGACACCATCGCGGTGGACGACCAGTGCCGGGTATCATCGGCGTCATTGTCCGAGGCGCTCAATCACACGCCGCAAATCGTTTCGGTAATGATGGCGAATAACGAAACGGGCGTGATTCAAGATATACCCGCAATCAGTGCGCAAGCACGCCGCGTTGGCGCCATTATGCACACCGATGCCGTGCAGGCCGCAGGCAAGATTCCGGTTGATTTTCCTGCCAGCGGCGCCCATCTTATGAGTCTCTCCGCGCACAAACTGTATGGCCCTAAAGGCGTCGGCGCGCTGATCGTCGACAAGACCCTGGAATTGGAGCCTTTGCTGCACGGCGGAGGGCATGAAATGGGGCGGCGCGGCGGCACTGAAAATGTCGCCGGAATCGTAGGATTTGGTGCGGCGGCAGAGCTGGCGCTCAACGAGTTGGCAGTGCGTAGTGCTCATCTGTGCAGGTTGCGGGGTTTGCTTGAGGCCGGCTTGCGTGAGCTGCCCGGTGTGGTGATCTTCGCCGCACAGGGATGTGCAAGTGCCATGGGCGCAGGACGCGCAGAAGTGGCCGCCGAGCGCGTTGAGCGCCTACCAAATACGGTGCTGATCGGTGCTCCTGGCATTGATGGTGAGGCGCTGCTGATGAACATGGACCGCAAAGGCATCGCTGTTTCCAGCGGCTCGGCCTGCGCTAGCGGCAGTGGCGAGCCCAGTCATGTGTTGCTGGCGATGGGGGTCGATCCTGACTTGGCGCGCCGGGTGATACGCATCAGTCTTGGCCAGGGCAACACCCCGGAAGATGTGTTGCGGTTCATCGCGGTGTTGCGCGAACAGATTGAGTGTATACGGGCCACGGCGCACAGCGCCTGGGATATGTAGGGGATAAAAGCTATGAGCATCACATTAACAGCGGCCGCAGCCGAGCATGTACGGAAATTCCTTGCCAGGCAGGGCGGGGGGGAGGGGTTGCGCCTCGGTGTCAAGACCACCGGCTGTTCGGGATATGCCTACACGGTGGATGTCGCGGAGCGGATTGAGCCGGGCGATAAAGTGTATGAGGATCATGGGGTGAAGATCGTGGTTGATCCCAAGAGCCTGCTTTATCTGGCCGGCACGGAGCTTGACTATGTGAAGGAGGGATTGAACGCGGAGTTCAAGTTCAACAACCCGAACGTCAAGAATACCTGCGGTTGTGGCGAGAGTTTCAGTGTTTGATGAGACTTCTGGTTAATCCAGTGATTGCCAGTGCCGCATCAACCGATTAAAATAGAAAAGATTTTTCCACAGACAAGCCCGCGTTTGTTCGCGGGTTTGTCTTTTTACCCATCTTTGCTGGAGAGTTTGTAATGGCTGTCGAACGTACTTTATCCATCATCAAGCCCGATGCCGTTGCCAAGAATGTGATCGGCGAGATTTACAGCCGTTTTGAAAAAAATGGGCTACGTATCGTTGCGGCGAAAATGGCGCAACTGACGCGCGCGCAGGCTGAGGCGTTTTACGCCGTGCACAAAGAGCGTCCGTTCTTCAAGGATCTGGTGGATTTCATGATCACCGGGCCGGTGATGATCCAGGCGCTGGAAGGCGAAGGCGCCATTGCCAAGAACCGTGACCTGATGGGCGCCACCAATCCCAAGAATGCCGCGCCCGGCACCATCCGCGCTGATTTCGCCGATAGCGTGGAAGAGAACGCAGTGCATGGTTCAGATGCGCCGGAGACTGCCGAACAGGAAATCGGGTTTTTCTTCAAGCCGGAAGAGATTTGTCCGCGCACACGCTAAATAGTAAATAGTTTTGAGTGTGATGGAAACGCAACTGAAAACTAATCTGCTGGGTTTGGACCGGCAGTCCATGGAAGCCTTCTTCGCTGGCATCGGCGAGAAGGCTTTTCGTGCTTCTCAAGTGCTGCAATGGATACATCAAAATGGTGTCGATAATCTCGATGCCATGACCAACATCAGCAAGGATCTGCGCAAACGCTTGCAGGAAGTCACCGAGATCAGGCCGCCGGAATTGGTATTGGAGCAGGCGTCGGCGGATGGCACGCGCAAATGGCTGTTGCGTCTCGACAGCGGCAATTGCATCGAGACGGTGTTCATACCGGAACGGGATCGCGGTACTTTATGCGTGTCTTCGCAGGTAGGCTGCGCGCTGGATTGCAGCTTTTGTTCCACCGCGCAGCAGGGTTTTAACCGCAATCTCAGCGCCGCCGAGATTATCGGCCAGGTGTGGGTGGCAAACCGTGCGCTGGGCAAGGACCCAAAAGGTGAGCGCATTATCACCAATGTGGTGCTGATGGGCATGGGCGAGCCGCTGCTGAATTTCGACAACGTGGTCAAGGCCATGAGTCTGATGATGGACGATTTCTGCTATGGCCTGTCAAAACGCAGAGTCACGCTGAGCACCGCAGGCGTGGTTCCGGCGCTGGACCGGCTGCGCGAGGTGAGCGATGTGGCCCTGGCGGTATCATTGCACGCGCCGAATGACGCGCTACGCAATGAGCTGGTGCCGCTCAACAAGAAATATCCGATCCGCGAGTTGCTCGATGCCTGCAAGCGTTATGTGGCAGGCAAGCCGCACAGCAGAATCACCTTTGAATATGTCATGCTGGATGGTGTTAACGATAGCCCGCAGCACGCGCGCGAGTTGATTAAGCTGCTACAGGGCGTGCCGTCAAAAATCAATCTGATCCCGTTCAACCCCTTCCCTGGTACGCGCTATACGCGATCCGGCGATGCGGCGATCATGCGTTTCCGCGATATGCTGATAAATGCCGGCTATACGACCATCACACGCAAAACCCGCGGTGATGATATTGATGCCGCTTGCGGACAGTTGGCAGGCAAGGTGATGGATCGCAGCAAGCGTAAAATTCGATTGATGGCGGCTGAGCAAGCACGGGCGGTGGGATAAATGAAGGGCGCCTCTATAAATTCGATCAAGACGCGAGGGCAAGGCGAAAATGGGCGAAAAAGCGGAGTTTACACGGAGTCTGCCGCTTCCCGGCCCCGCATTTTAAGCCTATTTTCAACGCCGCCATCGTGGCTTCAGCGAATTTATAGAGGCACCCTGAAGGCGCGGTGGTTACTGTCCGGGTTGCTGGTAATGTCGCTGGCCGCATGTACTCAGCAGCCGCTGCGAACCGGGTCTGGGCAAGGCGAATCCCTTGCCCAGATTTATACCAATCTTGGGCTTACCTACTTACAGCAAGGCAAGCGCGAGCTGGCGCTGGAAAAGCTGGAGCGTGCCGTCGAGGCTGAACCTGGTCTGCCTGCTGCCAACCACTATCTCGCCGAGACTTACCAGCAGCTTGGGCAGGTAGAAAAGGCCGAGCATTATTACCGCCGCGCGGTAAAGCTGGACCCGGAAAATCCGATGCTGCGCAATAACTTCGGGGCGTTTTTATGCGGGCATGGAAATCGCGATGAGGCGGAGCAGCAGTTTCTGCTGGCGGCCAAAAATCCCCGTTATGGAACGCCTGAGCTGGCTTATGAAAATGCGGGTATGTGTGCGCAGCGTATCCCGGATGCGCAAAAGGCGGAGCAGTATTTCCGCACGGCATTAGGTATCAACTCTAAACTGCCGCGCACACTCCATCAAATGGCGGCGCTGAGTTATGATATGCAGCGTTATCTCCAGGCGCGCGTGTATTTGCAGCGCTATCTGGAAGTGGCGCGACACACGCCGCAGAGTTTGTGGTTGGGCATTAAAATAGAGCGCGCACTCGGCGATGATAACGCTGTGGCCAGCTATGCGGCGCAGCTCAAAAGCAATTTCCCTGATTCCGAGGAGACCCGGTTGTTGGAAGCGGAGCAGAAATGACAGCGGATGTAATACCCGATTTTGAGAAGCGGCCCGAAGAAGCCGCCGACGTGCCTGGTGCGGTAGCGGATGCCATCGGACCAGGGCGGCGTTTGCTTGAGGCGCGTGTAGCGCTCGGCCTGAGCCAGGCCGATGTGTGCAGGCAATTGCATCTTGAGCCCAAGCTCGTCACCGCGCTAGAGGCGGATGATTACAAGCAACTGCCGCCGCCCACTTTCGTGAGCGGTTATCTGCGTAATTATGCCCGCTTGGTGGATCTGCCGGTTGATGTGGTGATGGCAGACTATGAGCGCCTTGGTTTTGCCACCCAGCCGCCTGTCCGCCTGGGCACCACCGCCAATAAAAAACCCGAGCACAAAAGCGACAAGGCGGTACGGATTACCAGCTACCTGATTGCGCTGGTGGTGATCGTGGCGCTGGTGGTATGGTGGCAATATCAAGAGAATTCAGAGCCGCAGCAACAAAGCACGGTCTCTGATAATGTTGCGCCGCTATCTCCAGATGCTGCATCTGAACTGCCGGTCCAGCCGCTGGTGCCACAGCCTCCCGAAGCAATAAGCCCGTCCGGCGTAGAAAGCGGCGTTGTGCCGCCGTTGCCTGCGGCGCCAGAAGCCGCAGGGCAGGCACTGCCGCAGCCGGGTGGCGCACCAGTGGCTCCGTCAGCATCGCCTCAGTCATTGTCACCCGTGCCAGTCGCGCCCGCTGTGCCCGCGCAGTCAACCCAGCCTTCTTCCGGTTCGCTCGATCACGCCACCGTACAGTTGCGTTTTGAGACGGATTCCTGGGTGGAGATCAACGATGCCAATGGAAAACGCTTGTTTTATGCGATGGGTAAAGCGGGGGAAGTAAAGTCTCTGAAAGGCCCTGCACCCTTTGATGTGGTGCTGGGCCACGCGGCGGGAGTGAAGATCGAATATAATGGCGTTCCTTTTGACCAGAAGCCTTACACCCATGGTGAAATGGCGACTTTTACTCTGGGCAAACCAGTAGAGACCACACGTTAACATGCACCAGGAAAGTCCTATCAAACGCCGCAAGTCGCGTCAGATCTGGGTGGGCAAGGTTCCTGTCGGGGGCGATGCGCCAATTTCCGTGCAGAGCATGACCAACACCGAAACCTGCGACGTGGCGGCGACTGTGGCGCAGATTCGCGCCCTGCAGCGTGCCGGCGTCGATATCGTGCGGGTGTCGGTGCCCTCTATGGATGCCGCCGAGGCGTTTGGCATGATACGCAAGGAGGTGGACGTGCCGCTGATCGCGGATATCCACTTTGATTATAAAATCGCGTTGCGCGTGGCGACCCTGGGCGCCGACTGCCTGCGCATCAATCCCGGCAATATCGGGCGCGATGATCGCGTGCGCGCCGTGGTGGATGCCGCCCGCGACAACAACATCCCCATTCGCATCGGCGTGAACGCGGGATCGCTGGAAAAAGACCTGCAAAAGAAATATGGTGAGCCAACGGCCGAGGCGCTGGTGGAATCCGCCATGCGCCATATCGATATCCTGGACAAGCTGGATTTTCAGAATTTCAAGGTCAGTCTCAAGGCCTCCGAAGTATTCATGACGGTGGCCGCGTACCGCATTCTGGCCGGGCAGATCGAGCAGCCGTTGCACTTGGGCATCACCGAGGCGGGAGCGTTGCGTGCGGGCACTGTGAAGTCCGCTATCGGTTTGGGCATGCTGCTGATGGACGGCATCGGCGATACCCTGCGCGTATCGCTGGCGGCGGACCCTGTGGAAGAAGTCAAGGTCGGTTTCGATATCCTCAAGAGCCTGCGCTTGCGCAACAAGGGGATTAACCTGATTGCCTGCCCATCCTGCTCGCGCCAGGAGTTCGATGTGATCGGCACGGTAAATGCCCTCGAAGCGCGCCTGGAGGATATCCTGGAGCCGCTGGATGTCGCCGTGATCGGTTGCGTGGTGAATGGCCCTGGCGAGGCGAAAGTGGCTCATATCGGCCTGGCGGGCGGCTCGCCAAACCTGTTGTACATCAATGGCAAGCCGGCACGCAAGCTCAGTAATGAAGAACTTGTGGATGAGCTGGAGCGCGAAATCCGCGCCAAGCTGCAAAAAACACCGGGAGAGATTATGTAGGGGCAGGCCCCGTGCCTGCCCGCTACCTGTGGGAAGCCACGGGAAGTGCTCCTGCAAACTGCATATCATGGCCAAAACCATTCCAGCAATCCGCGGCATGAATGACATCCTGCCGGACCAAGCCGCCTGTTGGCGGTTTGTCGAAGACAGCGCGCGTGCGGTGTTGACCGGCTATGGCTATGGCGAAATCCGTCTGCCGGTGGTGGAGAAGACCGAATTGTTCGCCCGCACCTTGGGCGAGGTCACCGATATCGTCGAGAAAGAAATGTACACCTTCCTCGACCGTAACGGTGACAGCCTCACGCTGCGCCCGGAAGGCACGGCCAGTTGTGCCCGCGCCGCCATCGAGAGCGGCCTGTTGCACAATCAGGTGCAACGCCTGTGGTATCAGGGGCCGATGTTCCGCCATGAGCGTCCGCAACAGGGGCGGTACCGCCAGTTTCACCAGATCGGCGCCGAAACCTTCGGCATGGCAGGGCCGGATATCGACGCCGAGCTGATATTGGTCACCGCCCGCTTGTGGCGTATCCTGGGTTTGAATGACGATGTGGTGCTGCACCTGAATTCGCTGGGCACGGCAGACGCGCGCAGCGTCTACCGTACGCAACTGGTGGAGTATTTCTCGGCGCATGTTGAGCAGCTCGACGAGGACAGCCAGCGGCGCCTCCACACCAATCCACTACGCATCCTGGATAGCAAAAATCCGTCGCTGCAAGTGTTGATCGAGGGCGCGCCGCGTTTCCTGGATAGGCTGGACAGTGAATCGCGCGAACATTTCGAGCAATTGAAAACGCTGCTCGACGTCGCTGGCGTGCGCTATGTGGTGAATCCGCGCCTGGTGCGTGGGCTGGATTATTATGGAAAGACCGTATTTGAGTGGGTGACGGATCGCCTTGGTGCGCAGGGCACGGTCTGCGCGGGCGGGCGTTATGATGTGCTGGTTGAGGAGCTGGGCGGCAAGCCCACCCCAGCGGCGGGTTTTGCCATGGGTGTGGAACGGCTCGTTGCCTTGCTGATGGAGCGCGGCGTCACACCTCCCGCCGCATTGCCCCATGCCTACCTGGTGGTGAGCGGCGATGAGGCGGAGCGGCAGGGCATTCTGCTTGCGGAATCGCTGCGCGACCGCATGCCCGCTATACGCCTGCAAGTGAACTGCGGCGGTGGCAGTTTCAAGAGCCAGATCAAAAGGGCGGACAAGAGCGGCGCAGCATATGCCCTCCTGCTCGGCGAGGACGAAGCGGCGCGGCGCGAGGTGGGCATCAAGTCCCTGCGTGAAGACCGTCCGCAGCAGAACGTCTCCCAAGTGGAGTTGGCGGATTATTTGGCGAAGATATTGCAGGTTTAGAGGAGTCACGCGTGGACGGTTACGTATCAGAAAACGAGCAACTCGAATCTTTCAAGCAATGGTGGAAGAAATACGGCAAATTAGTCACGGCGGGTCTCGTGCTTGGCGTGGCCGCGCTGGCAGGTAGCCAATGGTGGCGGCATAATCAAACAGTACAGGCCGAGGCCGCCTCCGCCGAGTATCAGCAGCTTGCGGCGGGACTCACCAAGAATAATGCGCAAGTGGTGCAGGAGCGTGCATCGCGCATCATCAGCCAATACAGCAGCACACCCTATGCCGCGTTCGCCGCTCTGGCGCTGGCCAAGACCAAGCTGGATCAGGGCGACAGCAAATCCGCGCGCACTCAATTGCAATGGGTTCTTGATCACAGCGATCAACCCGGCGTGCAGAATATAGCGCGGCTGCGCCTGGCAAGAATCCTGTTCTCCGAGGGGCAGAATGCCCCCGCGCTGGCCATGCTCAATGCCGTGGAGTCCGGCGGCTTTGCAACGCAGTACGAGGAATTGAAGGGCGATATCCAGGTTGCGCTGGGCAAGCCCAGCGAGGCGCGCGCTGCTTACACCAAGGCGCTTGCCGGACTGGAGCCGGGCGCTGCCGAGCGCGCGCAGTTACAGATGAAGCTGGATGACCTTGGCGCCAAATAACGTGCAGGGACGCACTAATCCCGCAGGCGCAGGACGCGCAGGAGCGGGGAATGTGTCTGCGCGTGGTATGGCGGGTGTCTTGCTGCTGGCGCTCCTTACTGGCGGGTGCAGCAGCATAATGACGCCGGACAAGGAGCCGCTGCCCAAGCTGCCCGCATTGGACGGGGAATTGCCGGTGCGCGCGCTCTGGGCAACCAGCTTCGGCGCGAAACTGGAAGGCCAATACCAGCGTTTTTCTCCCATCGTGGAAGGGGGCAAGCTGTTTGTTGCGGACGGCGAGGGGCGAGTGGCCAGCCTGGACGCCGGCAGCGGCAAGACTTTATGGGTTGCCGAGACCAAGGCCAAAATCTCGGCAGGATTGGGTAGCGGCGAAGGTCTGCTGCTCGCGGGCACCCGCAATGCCGAAGTGCTGGCCTTGCGCAAGGATGACGCCACGGTGGCGTGGCGCAGTCCGGTATCCAGCGAAGTGCTGGCCCCGCCGCGCGCTGCCGAGGGCATGGTCGTGGTGGCCCGCACGGTAGATGATAAGGTGCTTGCGTTGGACGCCAAAAATGGCAACCGTTTGTGGATGCAGGGGCAGACCGTTCCCATCCTCACCTTGCGCGGCACGGGCGCGCCGCTGGTTTCGGGAGACAAGGTCATCGTGGGATTTGCCAACGGTAATCTTGCGGCGTTCGGTCTGGCCGATGGCAAGGCATTGTGGGAGGTCAGAATCGCCGCGCCCCAAGGACGTTCCGAACTTGAGCAAATGGTGGATGTCGACGCAGACCCGGTTATCGTGGATGACATTGTTTATGCCGTATCATTTCAGGGGCGGCTCGCCGCCGTGGCGCTGGACACGGGCCGCCTGCTCTGGGCGCGCGATATGTCATCCTTTAACAACATCGCCGTCGACAAAGAAAAAATCTACGTCACGGACAGCGAAAGCCAGGTATGGGCGCTTGATCGCAGCAACGGCGTGGCGTTGTGGAAACAGGACAAACTGCGCGGCCGCGGGCTAACCGCGCCTGCCATTCACGGCGATTATGTTGTGACCGGCGACATCGAAGGCTATCTGCACTGGCTGGCGCGTGATGATGGTCATTTTGTGGCGCGTTACAAGACGAATGACCCGGCCATTACAGTTGCCCCGGTAGTCGCGGGCGACACCCTTTATGTGCGCGGCAAAAATGGTGCTTTGGGCGCGATAGCATTGCCTGGAGCTGCTCAGGCTAGCCCCGCCCCTTGAAAGACGGGTTAGTCCATTTTGAACCAATTGAGTGAAACCGTAGGGTGCGTCCCACGCACCAATGATGGTGGTGCGTGGGACGCACCCTACATGACTATTGTGTGTTGAAATTGAAATAGAATTGGTCGACCCTCTCACAAGCTTCCCCCCTTTTCAACGGACAATCCAGCAGTTTGGTATACTCTGTCTTGCTTCTTACCTAACCGGCTTATTCCCCCAAATCTCAAATGAAACCTGTTATCGCCCTGGTAGGCCGCCCCAATGTCGGCAAGTCCACGCTATTTAACCGCCTCACGCAGTCGCGGGCTGCGCTGGTGGCCGACCAGCCGGGACTGACCCGTGACCGCATCTACGGCGCGGGCAGGATCGGTGACCGGCCCTATATTGTTATTGATACCGGCGGCCTGAGCGGCGAGCGGGATGGCATAGACAGTCTGATGGCTGAACAGGCGCGGCTCGCAATGCAAGAGTCGGATATCATCCTGTTTCTCGTCGATGGCCGTGCCGGCATGACGGCAGGGGACGAGGAGATCGCCACGCGCCTGCGCCAGCTTGGCAAGCCGGTGTATCTCGTGCTCAACAAGGCCGAAGGTCTGGAAAGCGCGATTGTCGGCGCTGAATTCCAGTCGATGGGGATGGGGCAACCCTATCCGGTGTCCGCCACCCACGGCGACGGCGTCGGGCGAATGATGGAGGTTGTGCTGTCCACTCTGCCCGTCGAGCTGGAGGAAACGGCACAGCCCGGCATCAAAATCGCTGTTGCCGGGCGCCCCAATGTGGGCAAATCCACCCTCGTCAACCGCATCCTTGGCGAGGAGCGCGTGCTGGCCTTTGATCAGCCCGGCACCACGCGCGATAGCGTCTATATTCCTTTCGAGCGCGGCGGGCAAGACTACACGTTGATCGACACGGCGGGCATACGTCGCCGCCACAAAGTGACCGAGGCGATAGAAAAATTCAGCGTAGTGAAAACACTACAGGCGATTGAAGAGTCTCATGTAGTGATCCTGGTGCTGGATGCCACGGCGAGCATCACTGATCAGGACGCCAGCCTCGCGGGTCTTATTCTCGAAAGCGGCCGGGCGCTGGTGATTGCCGTCAATAAATGGGATGGTCTGGATGCCGAACGCCGCGCTTATCTCAAGCGCGAACTGGAGCGCAAACTGCCGTTTCTCGACTTCGCCGGTGTTTACTTTATTTCCGCATTACATGGTACGGGTGTCGACAAATTGCTCGCCGCCGTGGACCATGCTCATCACTGTGCCACCCAAAAACTATCCACCCCGCAGCTGACGCGCCACCTGGCCGACATCATTGCCCAGCATCAACCGCCGCTGGTGCATGGCCGCCGCATCAAACTGCGCTATGCTCACCAGGGTGGGCAAAATCCGCCTGTTATCGTGATTCATGGCAATCAGGTCGACGCCGTGCCCGACACCTACCGGCGCTACCTCGCCAACGCCTTTCGCCTCATTCTCAAAATTGAAGGCACGCCGGTGCGCATAGAATTCAAAGGCAGCGAGAATCCTTATCGCGAGAAAAAGAATGTCCTCAGCCAGCGCCAGCTCGACAAGCGGCGGCGCCTGAAAAAGCACATCAAAAAATTCAAATAAGCCTACGGCTGAAACGGGTGTGTCCGATATTGGCAGGACACACTCGGTTTACAGTTTCAGGGTTTTGTCTCGCTCAATCAGCGCATACGCCGAGTGATTGTGGATTGATTCGAAGTTCTCCGATTCCACGACATAGGCGGTGATGCGCGGGTCGTCATTCAGGCGCGCGGCGACGTCGCGCACCATGTCTTCGACGAACTTGGGATTTTCATAGGCACGCTCGGTGACGTATTTTTCGTCCGGGCGCTTGAGGATGCCGAAAAGTTCGCAGGAAGCCTCTTTCTCCACGATGTCGATAACTTCCTCAATCCACACGAATCCCTCGGTGCGTACATTCACGGTGACGTGAGAGCGCTGGTTATGGGCGCCGTACTTGGAGATTTCCTTGGAGCAGGGGCACAGGCTGGTGACGGGCACAACAACCTTGATGGATGTGGTGGATTTTCCGCCTGTGATCTCGCCAATCAAGGTGACGTTATAATCCATCAGACTTTTCACGCCGGATACCGGCGCTGTTTTGTTGACGAAATATGGGAATGTCATTTCGATATGACCGGATTCGGCGGCGAGCAGCGTCGCCATTTCGGATAGCATGTCCTTGAAAGACGCCACGCTGATTTCACGTTCGTGGTGATTAAGGATCTCCACGAAGCGCGACATGTGCGTGCCCTTGAAATTGTGCGGCAGCCTCACATACATGTTGAAAGTGGCGATGGTATGCTGCTCGCCATCGCTGCGATCCTTGACGCGCACAGGGTGGCGGATGTCTTTGACGCCCACCTTGTCAATAGCGATCCGCCGGGTATCCAGGCTGCCCTGGACATCGGCGATGCCAGCCAGCGGCTGGCTGATGTTTTTTTTCACGGTGCTCATGGTGGTTATTCCTCGGTGTAGCGCACACATGCGCGCTCGGTTTCCCACAGGGTGACCGCGCTTACTTTCAGTACGCTGGTATTCAGCGTGTTGGACAATTCTTTGTAAAAATAGCTCGCGATGTTCTCAGCCGTCGGATTGATTTTGTCAAACGGCGGTATGTCGTTCAGGTAGTAGTGATCCAGGCGTCCCGCCAGCTCGCGCGCCGCATTTTTGATGACCTTGAAATCAAGACCCATGCCTACCTCATCCAGCGCGGTGGCGCACACTTCGACTTCGAGTTTCCAGTTATGGCCGTGCATACGGCTGCACGCACCGGGATAATTCCGTAAGGTATGGGCAGCGGCGAAATCAGTCACGACTTTAAGGGTGTAACGGGGATTCATAAAATAAACTTGACTAATTTAGTAGGAATTTAACCGGATTGGGGCGGTTTGGCAAGCCCCTTCTCCGAAATGACGAGTGACGGTGTGGATAATCCCATTAGAATCAAGGCCGCATTCGGCCAGCAATTGCTCCCTGGCACCCTGCTCGATAAAGCTGTCAGGCAAGCCGAGATTGACGATGGAACGCTGGACTCCGTGCGCCGCCAGGCATTCGTTGACAGCACCGCCCGCCCCGCCCATCACGGCGTTTTCCTCAATGGTGATGAGCAGTTCGTGTTCGCTGGCGAGCCGCAGCACCATGCCCTCGTCCAATGGCTTGACGAAGCGCATATTGGCGACAGTTGCATCAATCTGTCCGGCGGCATCAAGGGCGGCCGTGACCATGCTGCCGAAGGCAAGAATGGCGGTCTTGCATCCTTGCCGGCGCAGCTCCGCCTTGCCGATGGGTAGCACGGACATTTCTTTCTGGATGGCAACGCCCGGCCCCGCCCCGCGCGGGTAACGCACGGCGGCGGGGCCGTTGTGCCGAAAGCCGGTATAGAGCATCTGACGGCATTCATTTTCGTCGGCGGGCGCCATGATGACCATATTCGGTATGCAGCGCAGAAAGCTCAGATCGAAGCTGCCCGCATGGGTGGGGCCATCCGGGCCGACCAAACCGCCCCGGTCGATGGCGAACAACACCGGCAGGTTCTGTATGGCGACATCATGGATTAGCTGGTCATAGGCGCGCTGCAAAAACGTCGAATAAATGGCAACCACCGGCCTCATGCCGTCGCATGCCAGTCCTGCGGCGAGGGTGACGCTGTGCTGCTCAGCAATGGCGACATCGAAATAGCGCGCCGGATAGCGTTGGGAAAACTCCACCAGGCCAGACCCTTCGCGCATTGCCGGGGTGATGCCGACCAGGCGCTCATCGAGCGCCGCCATATCACACAGCCATTCACCAAAGACCTGGGTATAGGTTGGGCCGCCGCCGGAGGGGAGCATTTCACCCGTTTCCGGCTCGAAAGGCGGTACTCCATGGTAGGCGCAAGGATTTTTTTCCGCAGGCGTGTATCCCTTACCCTTTTTGGTGACAACGTGCAGGAACTGCGGCCCTTTCAGGGAGCGCAGGTTGGTGAGCGTCTTGACCAGATTAGGGAGGTCATGGCCGTCGATGGGGCCTATATAGTTGAAGCCCATCTCCTCGAACAGCGTGCCGGGCACAATCATGCCCTTTACGTGCTCTTCCGCGCGGCGCGCCAGCTCCCACACGGGGGGCATCACGCCCAGCACTTTTTTGCTGCCCTCGCGCACCGTTGAATAAAGCTTGCCGGACAACACCCGCGCCAGATAATGCGACAACCCTCCCACGTTGGGCGAAATCGACATATCGTTATCGTTGAGGATCACCAGCAAATCAGGGCTGATGTCTCCCGCGTGATTCAGTGCCTCGAAGGCCATGCCTGCTGTCATCGCGCCATCGCCGATGATGGCCACCGCCTTGCGGTCGATGCCCTGCTGGCGTGCCGCCAGGGCCATGCCGAGCGCGGCGCTGATGGAGGTGCTGGAATGGCCGACGCCGAAAGTGTCGTAAGGGCTTTCGCCACGCTTGGGAAAGCCCGCCAGGCCGTCTTTCTTGCGCAGCGTACCCATCTGCTCGCGGCGGCCGGTGAGGATCTTATGGGGATAGGTCTGGTGGCCTACGTCCCAGACCAGGCGGTCTTCCGGTGTGTTGAAGACATAATGCAGCGCAATAGTCAGCTCCACCGTGCCCAGTCCTGCGGACAAATGCCCGCCGGTACGGCTCAGCGTCTGGATCAAAAAGCTGCGCAACTCTTCCGCCAGCGGAACGAGCTGAGACTCAGGGAGCCTGCGCAAGTCCTCGGGGGAATTTATCGTCTTCAGCAGCGGGCAATGGTTTTGATCAGGCATCTTGCGGCCGGCCGGTTAGGTAAAAGTAAACTATACATTATCTTAGGCTGCCTGCGGGGTTGCAAGGAATATTGTGTTGTGTGGCGGGGTTATCGCTGATAGCCCAGGCGCCCATCTTTGCCCTGCACGGCCATTTCCACTGTATCAAGGGCATGATTGGCGTCCATGCCGCCTGCTATATAAATGGTATTTTTATGTATCGCCACGGCGGCGGCGCTTCTCGCGACCTTCATCTGTGAAGTAAATGACCAGCCACCCACCTGGCCGCTCACGTCAATCGGGGCGAATTCCACGCTGTCCAGCCGGAATTGCCCGTCGTGCCCGCCCATCATATAAATATAGTTGTTCATCGCAAATGCGGTGGCAATGAAGCGTGGTGTTTGCAGTGAGCTTGGTTCGATGCGCCAGGGCTGAAGTGCCCCGTCATTGCCGATGGAGGTCATCTCCACGTCACCATAGCTGACTTTCTGGGGATCCCTGACATGTCCGCCCAACAAATAGATCTTTTCACCGAGAATGGCGGCGGAGTGGATGTAGCGGTCGATCACGGATTCTTCCTTCTCCAGTTGCCAGCCGCTGAGCGTGCCGTCTGGATGGATTTCGGCGCGTTCCACGGATTTGAGGAAGATGCCGTTGTAACCGCCGATGGCGTAAATATGGTTCTTGTATCTCACCGTCTTCAGTCCGCGCCGTGGCGTGGTGAGGTAATTTTCGAGTTGCCACGGCCCCAGGCTGCCATCGGGATTGATGCGCGCCTTTTCCACGGAGGCGATAGGCTGGTTATCGTCCCCGCGCGGGCCGGTCGCGCCGCCGAGCGCATAGAGATAGCCGTTCATTGCCACGGCAGCGAGATAGAAGCGGCCTTCGATCAGGCTGGAGGTAGTTTGCCATTCGCCCAGCGTGCCGTCGGGGTTGATGCGGGTAAATTCGACTTCCTTGACGTATTCATCATCGTCATTGATGCCCCCTGCCACATAGAGATAATCGCCCGCCACCGCCGCTGCCAGAGCGCGTCTCGGGAAATGAAAGCTGTTGACCGGCTTCCAGCCGCTGACCCAGCCGGGATCGCTCTGTGGTGTGGTGCCGCCATTGAATAGCAGAAGCGTGAGTACGGTGATGAGCAGAGCACCAATGCCGGGCAGCAACAGTGATGTGTTCTTGTTTGGTCTGGGTGGGTTGTCCTGCATGCGGGTAGTGTATCCCAAAGGATCGGAACGCTTCATCTGGTTGAGGAAGCTCTGATTAAATCAGAGGTTCCTTGATAGAATGGCTTGCCCGTAAAACCTTTTGACGATACGGCCAGCCTTGAGCGGTTCATTTTGTTTCTTTATCCGACGATGGTTGTAATATTGCAGGTGGCAGGCGCCATATTGGTGCTGGCGGGAGTGCTGTTTATCAGCTTATGCAGGAGCGGGTAGGTAGGGCAGGGCGCAGGTATATGCCTGATGCATTTTGGAGGAAAACGCTCGGATTCCAGGCCGCCCCTTCCGGGATTTTGTATTTCAGCATAGTTTTGTCATGGAATCCTGCTTGACATATGGGTGTCGACTCCCTAAAATCTCCGCTTCTTTGATGGGCCGTTGTAAAACTCCGGGCTGTCGTTGTAAATTCTTGAGCATTCCGCGCTAGGTTGTCGCCGTTTTCAAGTGGCGCGCAGGGGTGTTCGTTTGTGTCTGTTTTGTGCGGGAGTTAGTAAGCTAATGGCAACAGTTAATCAGTTGGTGCGCAAACCTCGGGTGCAGCAAAAGGTCAAAAGCAATGTGCCTGCGCTGGGTGAAAGCCCGCAAAAGCGCGGTGTGTGCACGCGTGTATACACAACCACGCCTAAGAAGCCGAATTCCGCGATGCGCAAAGTGGCGCGTGTTCGCCTTACTAATGGTATGGAAGTGAGCAGCTACATCGGCGGAGAAGGTCATAATCTGCAGGAGCACTCTGTGGTGCTGATCCGTGGCGGTCGTGTGAAGGATCTGCCGGGTGTGCGCTACCATACGGTGCGCGGTAGCCTTGATACCTCCGGCGTAAGCGCCCGTCGCCAAGGCCGTTCGAAGTATGGGGCAAAACGTCCCAAGTCGTGATCTTTAGGTAAAAGATTAATTTTCGTAAACACCAGAATCGAATGCAGGTGAGACGATGTCGAGAAGAAAAGTAGCTGTCAAGCGGGTTGTAATCGCCGATCCCAAGTACGGAAGCGAGACGCTGGCCAAGTTTATTAACGTGATCATGGAAAGCGGCAAGAAGTCTGTCGCCGAGAAGATCGTTTACGGTGCGCTTGATCAGTTGGCCAAAAAAGGGCGTGGCGATGCGCTGGATGTGTTTAGCCAGGCGCTCGACAATGTTCGTCCTCTGGTTGAGGTGAAGTCCCGCCGTGTTGGTGGCGCCACCTATCAGGTTCCCGTTGAAGTGCGCCCCTTGCGCCGCAATGCCTTGGCGATGCGCTGGCTGGTGGACTCTGCGCGGAAGCGCGGCGAAAAATCCATGGGCTTGCGTTTGGCGGCTGAAATCATGGACGCCTACGAGAGTCGTGGCACCGCAGTGAAGAAGCGCGAAGATACGCACCGTATGGCGGAAGCCAATAAGGCGTTTGCGCATTACCGCTGGTAAGCATAAGAATTTTCGTTTGTTTGATGGCTGTATAATTGAAGGATTTTTGAGCCGTGGCCCGTACAACCCCTATTGAGTGTTACCGCAATATCGGCATCATGGCCCATATTGATGCCGGTAAAACGACGACCACCGAGCGTGTTTTGTACTACACCGGTGTCTCTCACAAGATTGGTGAGGTGCATGACGGTGCCGCCACCATGGACTGGATGGAGCAGGAGCAGGAGCGTGGTATTACTATTACCTCCGCCGCCACCACCTGTTATTGGAAGGGTATGGCCGGTCAGTTCCCGTCGCATCGTATCAATATCATTGATACCCCGGGTCACGTGGATTTCACCATTGAGGTGGAGCGTTCGCTGCGCGTGCTGGACGGTGCTTGCGCCCTATTTTGCGCTGTAGGCGGCGTGGAGCCGCAATCTGAAACCGTATGGCGCCAGGCCAATAAATATCGCGTGCCGCGCGTTGCTTTTGTCAACAAGATGGACCGTGCCGGCGCTAACTTTTTGCGTGTTGTTGAGCAGATCCAGAAACGCCTGGGTGCCAATCCCGTGGTTATGCAGCTTCCCATCGGGGCGGAAGAGCGCTTTGAAGGTGTGGTCGACCTCGTCAAGATGAAGGCCATCCATTGGGATGAGGCGAATATGGGCATGAGCTTCAAGGAAGGCGAGATCCCCTCCGAGATGGTTTCCTCTTGTGAAGAGTGGCGTGAGAAGTTGATTGAGGCTGCGGCCGAAGCTGACGAAACGCTGATGGAGAAATATCTTGAAGGTGGCGCTCTTTCCATTGACGAGATCAAGAAGGGTCTGCGCGCCCGTACCCTGAAGAATGAGATCGTCCCCGTATTGTGTGGCTCCGCGTTCAAGAACAAGGGTGTCCAGGCGATGCTGGATGCTGTGATCGAATATCTGCCGGCACCTACCGACGTGGATGCCGTCAAGGGGTTGCGTGATGATGCTGCTGCTTCCGAGACGGAGCGCCAGCCTTCCGATACAGAGCCATTTTCCGCGCTGGCATTCAAGATTGCTACCGACCCCTTCGTGGGAACGCTGACCTTTTTCCGGGTGTATTCGGGTGTGTTGAACTCCGGTGATACGGTATACAACCCGATCAAAGACAGAAAAGAACGTATTGGCCGTTTATTGCAGATGCATGCCAATCATCGTGATGAAATCAAGGAAGTGCGTGCTGGCGACATCGCCGCTGCCGTAGGGCTGAAAGATGTCACTACCGGCGATACCTTATCCGACCTGAAAAATGTTATCATTCTGGAACGGATGATCTTCCCTGAGCCGGTGATTTCCCAGGCGCTGGAGCCAAAGACCAAGGCCGACCAGGAAAAGATGGGTATTGCGCTATCCAAGCTTGCCGGTGAAGATCCTTCTTTCCGTGTTCATACCGATGAAGAGACTGGTCAGACCATCATTTCTGGGATGGGTGAACTCCACTTGGAAATCATCGTCGACCGCATGAAGCGCGAGTTCAAGGTTGAAGCCAACGTTGGAGCGCCGCAGGTTGCATACCGTGAAACGATCCGCAAGAGCGTTGAGCAGGAAGGCAAGTTTGTGCGCCAGTCCGGTGGCCGCGGCCAGTATGGACATGTCTGGTTGCGCATCGAGCCGCAGGAGCCGGGCGCGGGTTATCTGTTCGTCAACGCCATTGTCGGTGGTACGGTGCCGCGCGAATATATTGCCCCTGTTGATAAGGGCATCCAGGAGCAGATGAAGAACGGCGTCATCGGGGGCTTCCCCGTGGTTGATGTCAAAGTCACTCTGTTCGACGGTTCCTATCACGATGTGGACTCCAATGAAATGGCGTTTAAGATCGCCGGCTCAATGGGTTTCAAGGAAGGCGCCCGCAAGGCGAGCCCTGTATTGCTCGAGCCGATCATGAAAGTTGAAGTGGTCACTCCTGAAGACTATATGGGTGATGTCATGGGCGACTTGAATCGTCGCCGCGGTATCGTTCTGGGTATGGATGATTCGCCGTCCGGCAAATTGGTGCATGCGGAAGTGCCATTGGCGGAAATGTTTGGTTATGCCACCGATTTGCGCTCCGCTACGCAGGGTCGTGCGACTTATGCGATGGAGTTTGCCAAGTATAATGAAGTGCCGGCGAGTATCGCTGAAGCCGTGATTAAGAAAGCATCGGCCTAAAAATTGTAATTAATTTAAGAGGTAATGAACCGTGTCCAAGGGAAAGTTTGAGCGTACCAAGCCGCATGTTAACGTAGGCACGATTGGTCACGTGGACCATGGCAAGACCACGTTGACGGCAGCGTT
>LNFM01000895.1_pt1 | contig 70275 bp, 81 predicted proteins | sample 596031 | NCBI WGS metagenome assembly LNFM01 (sample SAMN04254537, study PRJNA301005) | activated carbon metagenome | isolation source: dual media filters at the Ann Arbor, Michigan drinking water treatment plant | place: USA: Ann Arbor
TCAGGTGTTGAACCGGAAATGCAGGACGTCGCCGTCGAGGACCGTGTAGTCCTTGCCTTCGAGACGCAGTTTGCCGGCATCGCGCGCGCCGGCCTCGCCCTTCAGCGAGACATAGTCGTTGTAGGCGATCGTCTCGGCGCGGATGAAGCCCTTCTCGAAATCGGAATGGATGACGCCGGCAGCGCCGGGCGCCTTCGTGCCCTTCTCGATGGTCCACGCGCGCGCCTCTTTCGGGCCAACGGTGAAGTAGGTCACGAGGCCGAGCAGGTCGTAACCGGCACGGATGAGGCGATCGAGACCGGCTTCGCCGAGGCCGAGCGCGTCGAGATATTCCTCGCGCTCGCCTTCGGGCAGAACGGCGATCTCGCTCTCGATCTTCGCGGAAATGACGACGGCGACCGCGCCTTCCTGCTTCGCCCGTTCCTCGACCATCTGTGAATACCTGTTCCCCGTCGCCGCCGATCCCTCATCGACATTGGCAACGTAGAGAACGGGCTTGGAGGTCAGGAGGTTCAGGCCGGCGAAGGTTTTCTTCTCTTCTTCCTTCACGGGCGTGAGGCGTGCCGGCTTGCCGTCGCGAAGCAAGGGAAGCACGCGCTGCACGAGATCGAGCTGTTCCCTGGCTTCCTTGTCGCCGCCGCGGATGCGCTTCTCCAGCGCACCGACGCGCTTCTCGAGGCTGTCGAGGTCGGCGAGCATCAGCTCGGTCTCGACCGTTTCGGCATCGGCCAGCGGGTCGATCTTGCCTTCGACATGGGTGATGTCGTCATCCTCGAAACAACGCAGCACATAGGCGACGGCATCGACTTCGCGGATATGGGCGAGGAACTGGTTGCCGAGACCTTCGCCCTGCGAGGCGCCGCGCACGAGGCCGGCAATATCGACGAAGGTGAGGCGCGTCGGAATGATCTGCGCCGAACCGCCGATTTCAGCGAGAGCGTCCAGACGCGGGTCCGGCACCGCGACCTCGCCGACATTCGGCTCGATGGTGCAGAACGGATAGTTCGCCGCCTGCGCCGCCGCTGTCTGCGTCAGCGCGTTGAAGAGGGTCGATTTGCCGACATTCGGCAAACCCACGATCCCGCATTTGAAACCCATGATCTTTTCCTAGTCTTCGTCGCGCTCGCCGGGCTTTTTGGGCGCGATAAAGCCCTTTGCCTCGAGCGCGGTGTGTATCCTGTTCTGGAATCCCGGCACGTCGTCCTTCGCCAGAAGGTCGGCATTGTCGGCGATGGCGTCCGTCAGGCAGTCGACCCAGCCGCGTTCGGCCTTGGCGAAGTCCGACAGTACGTACGAATGGACGCGATCCTTGTCACCCGGATGGCCGATGCCGAGCCTGACGCGCGCATAGTCGTTGCCGATGGCGGGCGAGATGGAACGCAGGCCGTTGTGTCCCGCATTTCCGCCGCCGGTCTTGACGCGGACTTTCGCGGGCGCGAGGTCCAGCTCATCGTGGAAGACGAAAATATCGGGCAGGGGGATTTTGAAGAAACGGGCCGCTTCCGCAACGGAGCGGCCCGATTCGTTCATGTAGGTCTTCGGCTTGAGAAGCAGCGTCCTTACGCCGCCGATCTCGCCCTCGGCCGTCTCTCCGGCAAAGCGCGCGCGCCAGGACGGAAAGTTCCAGCGCGCCGCGATCCGGTCGATGGCCATGAACCCGATATTGTGGCGGTTGCCAGAATACTGGGGCCCGGGATTGCCGAGTCCGACGAAGAGCCGCATCGGGCTCTCCGCTTACTTCTTGGCGTCGGGCTTCTTGTCGCCCGCGGCCGCCGGAGCGGCACCTGCTGCGGGAGCAGCGGCACCTTCGGCAGGAGCGGCGCCTTCGGCCGGCTTGGGCTCTTCGACGACGACGGTCGGCGCAGCGATCGAAGCGATCGTGAAGTCGCTGCGATCCACCGGCTTCGCGCCGTCCGGCAGCTTGACGCCGGAAATGTGGATCGTGTCGCCGATTTCGAGGCCGGTGAGGTCGATGTCGATCGACTTCGGAATGTTGGTGGCTTTGACCGCGAGTTCGATCGTGTGCTCGACGACGTTTAGCACGCCGCCGCCCTTGAGACCCGGCGAGGCCGCTTCATTGATGAAGTGGACCGGAATTTCGACGGTGATGGTCGAATCTTCGGTGATGCGCAGGAAGTCGACATGGGTGAGGAAGTCCTTCACCGGGTCGAGCTGGTAATCGCGCGGAATGGCCTTTTCGATCTTGCCGCCGACATCGATGTCGAACAGCGTCGTCATGAACCCGCCGCCATGCAGCAGGACATACATATCGTTGCCATTGAGGGCGATGCCGACGGGCGGCTGCTTGCCGCCATAGATTACGGCGGGGACTTTCTGCTGGCGGCGCAATGCACGGGCGGCTCCCTTGCCACTCCGGTCGCGCGCCTCGGCCTTGAGAACCTTGGTCGCGGTCATAATAATCTCCAGAATTGAATAAGGCCGCCTCGGCGGCCTCTGGCTTCAGTCCGGCGCACCTCCAGGGTGTGGACGCCGTAACGCGCGTTCCTATAGCGGAACACGGGGGGCGAGGCAATTTTAGGGATATTGTCTCAATCGAACAGGCTGGAGACCGATTTTTCCTCGGAGGTGCGGGCAATAGCCTCGCCGATCAGTTCTGCCACCGAGATGCAGCGGATGTTCTTCGCGACCTTCACGGCCTCGGTCGGCTGGATGGAATCGGTCAGGACCAGCTCCTTCAGCTTGGAGGACGCGATGCGGGCGACCGCGCCGCCCGACAGCACGCCGTGGGTGATGTAGGCGTAGACGCCCTCGGCACCCTTTTCGAGCAGGGCTTCGGCGGCGTTCACCAGCGTGCCGCCGGAATCCACGATGTCGTCGACGAGGATGCAGTTCTTGCCCTCGACATCGCCGATGACATTCATCACTTCGCTGTCGCCCGGCCGCTCGCGGCGCTTGTCGACGATGGCGAGCGAGGCATCGATGCGCTTGGCGACGGCGCGGGCGCGCACGACGCCGCCGACGTCCGGCGAGATGACCGCGATATTGTCGAGCGGGATGTTCTGCTGGATGTCGCGCACGAGCGCGGGCGCGGAGAACAGGTTGTCTGTCGGGATGTCGAAAAAGCCCTGGATCTGGCCGGCATGCAGGTCGAGCGTCAGAACGCGGTCGGCGCCGGCGCGGGTGATGAGATTTGCGACCAGCTTGGCCGAGATCGGCGTGCGGGGACCGGCCTTCCGGTCCTGCCGGGCATAGCCGAAATAGGGCAGGACGGCGGTGATGCGGCGCGCCGACGCCCTGCGGAGCGCATCAATGATGATGAGCAGCTCCATCAGGTGATCGTTGGTCGGGAACGAGGTCGACTGGACGACGAACACGTCCTCGCCGCGAACGTTTTCCAGGATCTCGACAAAGATTTCCATGTCGGCGAAGCGCCGGACATTGGCCTTTGTGAGCGGGGTCTTGAGATAGGCGGCAATCGCCTCGGCCAACGGACGGTTGGAATTGCCCGCGACGATCTTCATCCGAAATTTCCCCTGGCCCAGGGCTTGGAGCCATTCCAGGCTCTGCCCGCAAGGCGGCTCCTTAACAGGCAGAGACGGCTGGCTCAATGTCTCCCGTGCCACAGCGGTTAATTGTTGCACCGTTATGACGGCCTGGGCTCGTCAGCCGCCCCCAAAGTAGGGGTCAGGCAGCTGTTTCGGTGTCCGGCAGGACGACGAAGATCAGGACCGCGATGATGGTGATGAAGAAGCGGAAGGCATCTTCGACCCCGTTCCACTGCTGCGACATCCACATGCCGAACCATTCGCCGCCGATCGACATGAAGCCGACCTGCCAGACGAGGAATCCGAGGCTGAGGCCGGCAATGGCCCAGGCTTTCGAGCGGTTGAAGGCCTGCGCGGGGCTGCCGAGATGGCCGGTCATGTGAAAGGCGCCGATCCAGCACAGGATGGCGGTAAGGGTTTCGGCCGCGATGATGAGAATATAGGCCGCGGTCTGCAGCGCGGTGCTGTCGATGGCGCGGTATTTGATGGTCGAGTCCGGGAAGATCGTGTCCATGGACAGAACGTGCTGCACGAACGCCCAGTTCGTCCCGTAATCGGTGATATTCCCGAACGCCACCAGCGTGGCGAAGAAGGCGATTGAGGCGACGAACACTGTCTTGCTGAGCCGTGTGACCATCATCGGAAGCGCCCCCCAGAGCGAATCGGCGTGACCGTACAAGCCTAGCGTATGTATGCGGGTTGCGTCAGGCGAGGGCGATGGCCGCGATCAGCCGGCCATAGTCCGGCTCCTTGCGGTGCGTCGCGCGGCGGTAGGAGAAGAAGCGGGTCTCGTCCGCATAGGTGTCCAGACCGAGATCCTCGACCCGGGCCAGATCGAGCTCAAGAAGGCGGCTGACGATATAGCCGCCGAGATCGAACATGCTTTTGCCTTCCGACGCGCCGGGAACGAAAAAGCGCACATTGCCGGGATCTGCGGACTCGAACGCGGCGACGAATTCTTCGCCGACTTCATAACTTTGCTTTCGCAGGCACGGGCCGAGCGCGGCGGTGATGGAGCCACGCCGCGCGCCGAGCTTCTCCATCGCATGGACGGTGGAGCCGAGGATGCCGCCAAGCGCGCCTTTCCAGCCGGCATGGGCGGCGCCGATAATGCCCGCATCGGGATCGGCGAACAGCACGGGGCCGCAATCGGCGGTGCCGATGCCGATGGCAAGGCCGGGTATGGACGTCACGACGGCATCGGCCTGCGGCGCCTCGCCCTTCGACCAGGGTTCGTCGGCGATCACCGCGATCGCGGAATGAATCTGGTGCGGCGTTGCCAGCCGTCCATCCGCGACGCCAAGCGCCGCCGTCATGCGCAGGCGGTTTTCGATGACATGCGCGTCGCTGTCGGCCGAGCCGCGTCCGCCGTTCAGCGTCGCGTAAATACCCTGCGAAACGCCACCTTGGCGCGTGAAGAAGGCATGGCGGACGCCGGGCAGGACTGCCAGCGATGGCGAGGTGACGAATTGCGCGGTCATGTGTTCTTCGGGGTAAAGCCGGGCGGCGGCGGCAGATTGCGCTGCGACAGCGCCAGAACCTTGAACAGCGTACCCATGCCGGTGGGCTTGTCGTCGGTGAGGCGCGCGGTGCCGCTTTCGATCTCGAGCGCCTGTTCGAGCGTTGCCTGCCGCATCAGCATCGCGGACCGCTCGAGAATGCCGAGGCCGAGCAGGAAATCGCGCTGCGGCACCGGTCCATAGGCGGCAGCGCCGCCGAGCCGCGCCGCATCGGCGAGAGAGACGAAATCGACATGGGCGGTGAGATCGGATTCGCCGGGTTCCTGCAGCGCATCGACGAAAGCGTGGCCACGCAGCGCCTGCAGCGTCTCGCCGCTTCCCGGCTTGTCGTAGCCATAGTCGACGATGAGTGCAGCGCCGCCCTGGCCGGCGATGCGCTCGCCGAGCACGGCGGCAATCCGCAAAGAGTCGGGCGAGGTTTCGGAAATGCTGTCCGGCGCGGCGTGCTCGTGGCTTGCGGGGACGATGCGGTCCGGCACGCGGTGCGGCGACAGGCCGAAGGCAAGCGCCCCGTCCGGGCCGATGCCGACCACACGCTCGTGCCAGCCCTTGTCGCGGCGCACGTAATGATGAACCGGCAGAGCGTCGAAGAACTCATTCGCTATGAACAGCGCCGGGCCTTTCGGCAACTGGCTGATATTGTGATGCCAGGTGACGGGAACCCCGCTGTCCTTCAGCGTGCGCTCCTGCGCCGCGCGCAGGAGCGGGCTGGTCTCGACGAGATGTACATGCAGCGCCGCCCGGAAAGCCGGGGCGATCTTCAGCGCGCGGAGCGCATCGGCCATCAGCGTGCCGCGGCCGGGGCCGAGTTCCACCAGCATGATCGGGTTCGGCCGTCCCATCACCGACCATACGGCGGCGCACCACAGGCCGATGAGTTCGCCGAAGATCTGGCTGATCTCCGGCGCGGTGATGAAATCGCCGGCTTTGCCGAACGGATCGCGCGTCGCGTAATAATGTGCGTTGGCGAGCTGCATCAGCGTCGCGACGGGAACGGGACCGTCGGCCTCGATGCGGCGGCGGATTTCCGCTTCGACCGGCGTCATGCCGCCACCTTGCGCGCGCGCCAGAGGAACGCGGCACCGAGCAGGATCATCGGTAAGGACAATAGCATTCCCATCGTCAGTCCTCCGGCGAGAAAGCCGATATGCGCGTCGGGCTGGCGGAAATGCTCGCCCACGATGCGGAACGTGCCATAGAGCACAAGGAACACGCCGGAGACGAGGCCGGGGCGTTTCAGCCCGCCGGCGCGGACGACCAGCATCAGGATGGCAAAGGTCAGCGCGCCTTCAAGCGCCGCCTGATAGAGCTGGCTCGGATGGCGCGGTTCGGGCCCGGCATCCGGAAACACCATCGCCCACGGCACATCGGCAACGCGGCCCCAGAGTTCGCCGTTCACGAAATTGGCGATGCGGCCGAAGAACAGGCCGATCGGCGTGACGGCGGCGGCGAGGTCGAACAGTTCGAAAATGCTGCGGCCGTTGCGGCGCGCGAGAACCCACAGGGCGAGGATGCAGCCGATGAGGCCGCCATGGAACGACATGCCGCCATGCCAGAGCGCCAGGGCTTCCAGCGGGTTCGAGAGGTAATAGGCCGGATTGTAGAACAGCACGTAACCGAGGCGGCCGCCGAGCACGATGCCGACGGCCATGTAGAGCAGGAAATCGTCGGTTCCCCGATCGTCGAGCGGCGGGGTGCGGCCCCAGAGCTCCTCGTGGCGGCACAGCGTCCGCGCCAGCCACCAGCCAAGAATGAGGCTGGTCACGTAGGACAGGGCATACCAGCGGATCGCAAACGGGCCGATCGAGACGGCCACGGGGTCGATCATGGGGAAGGGGATCGCCAGAAGGGGCATGGACCTCTGAAGGAGCGTGGGGGACACTTTTCCTTGAAAGCGCGATATGCGATTGCCATGTCAGATTTGTCCAGCACGGGCGGAGACACATGCCATGACCCAGACAACCAACCGCCTGTTCGACGGACTCGGTAAAATCATGACCGACGCCGCCGGGGTTGCGGACAATGTGAAGCGCGAGATCGACGTTATCGTGAAGAATCAGGCCGAGCGCATCCTCGGCGATCTCGATCTCGTGAAGCGCGAGGAGTTCGAGGCGGCAAGGGATCTGGCCTCCAACGCCCGCGCGGAGAGCGAGAGGCTCGCGGCCCGTGTCGAGGCTCTTGAGGCCCAGATTGCCGCCTTCACCGCCAGCAAGGGCGGCAAGTAGCTCGATTTTCCTTATTCCAGGCGTACTTACCCGTGCCCGTTCGCACGGCTTTTCAGCCTTGCGCGGCCGGGGCTATAGTTCCTTGAGTTTCGAATCGCCCGGAAGGGGCCGGCCCGCACCATGACCGACCGCAAATCTTCGCTCGCTCTGCCCGGACCGCTGCTGCTCGTCGGCGCTGGCAAGATGGGCAGCGCGATGCTGCAGGGCTGGCTGCGCATGGGCGTCGATCCGGGCCTGCTCTACGTCGTCGATCCGCAGCCTACGCCCGAGTTGAAGGCCGAACTCGACAAGCGCTCGATCCCGCTCAACCCGTCCGCGATGCCCGAGCCGCGGATCGTGATGCTGGCGGTGAAGCCGCAAATCCTCAAGCCGGCGCTGGCGGCGATCTCGCTGCATGTCGGCAAGGGCACGCTGGTCATTTCCATTCTGGCCGGCGCGACGCTTGGCGCGCTGGATGCCGGTCTTCCGCCGCGCACCGCCATTATCCGCGCCATGCCGAACACGCCGGCCGCGATCGGGCGCGGCGTGACGGTGATGGCACCCAACGCCGAGGTTCTCCCGGAACAGAAGGCCTTCGCCGCCCGCCTGATGGAAGCGGCGGGCGAAGTGGCCTGGATCGGCGACGAGAACCTGATGGATGCGGTGACGGCCGTGTCCGGCTCGGGCCCGGCCTATGTGTTCTATCTCGCCGAGGCGATGGCGCAGGCGGGCGTGAAGGCGGGGCTGCCGCCGGATCTCGCGGCGAAACTGGCTCGCGCGACGGTAAGCGGCGCCGGGGAACTGATGCATCGCTCCGATCTCACGCCCGAAGTGCTGCGCAAGAACGTGACGTCGCAAGGCGGTACGACCGCGGCGGCGCTCGAAATCCTGATGGCGCCCGATGGCCTCGAATGGCTGATGAACCAGGCCGTTCATGCGGCCGCCCAGCGCTCGCGCGAACTCGGTCGCGGCTAACGTCCGTACATGATCCCGGCGCTTTTCCTGATCGGCTCAAATCTTGTGCCGTTGCTCGGCATTGCGTTCTGGGGATGGGACGCGTTCGAACTTCTCGTCCTGTACTGGTGCGAGACCGCGGTCATCGGTTTCTGGACCGCGATCGAGATGACGTTCCGACCAGCGCCGTTTCCGGACCAGAACATGGAGCGGCTGTCGCGGAAGGCAGGCCGCGGCTTCCGGACTCTGCTGCTCATGGTGAATGTCGCGATCTTCATGGCCGCGCATATGGCGTTTCTCTGGAACCTGTTCGCCGTACCATGGAAGGACCGCGTTCATGGTCCCGGAGATTTCATCCAGGAACTGATCATCGGCAACGGATTGTGGGTGCCGCTTGCCGTTACATTCGTGACGCAGGGCGCATTGCTGCTGTTCGATCTGCTTTCGCCGGCCGGGAGGGCGAGCGCGGTATCGCCCTTCGACACGAATATCCGCTCGTCCTCGCCGATCGCGGCGCTTTATCGCCGGATCGTCATCATGCATCTGACGATCCTCACCGGCGGATGGATTCTCGCCATGTTCGAAAAGCAGCATGCTGCGGGCATCCTGGTCGCGGTGAAGACGGTTATCGATCTCATCCTGAACCGGCGCCGGCGCGAGCCCTCTCCAAAGGCCGTGGCGACCTGATCTCAGGGCGGTTTGCTCCGGCCGCGAGACGCCCTAGATTGAGGGCAACCCCGTGGGAGACCCATGCCGTGAACGCGAAACCGAAGAATTCCGTGCAGGATCAGGCTATTGACGCCCTTCTCGAACTTCTCGCCGACCGGGAATGGACGGACATTTCATTGCAGGACATCGCCGCCAAGGCCGGTGTGAGCCTCGCCGAGCTCCGCGGCGCGTTTCCTTCCAAGGGCGCCGTGCTTGGCGGATTTGCCAAGCGCATCGACCAGGAGGTGCTCAAGCCAGCGCCGGAGGAGATCGAAGGGCAGGTTGCGCGCGAACGGCTGTTCGACGTGATGATGCGGCGCTTCGAAGCGCTGAAGCCCTACAAGGCGGCGGTGCGCAGCGCGCGGCGCGGGCTGATGACCGATCCGCTGGCGGCGACGTCGTGGAACAAGGTCGAGGTCAATTCGGCGCAGTGGATGCTTGCCGCCGCCGGCATCAAGGACAGCGGTCCCTATGCCGCGCTCAAAGCGCAGGGTCTGGCCGTCATCTTCGCGAATGTGCTTGGCACGTTTCTCGACGACGACGATCCGGATCTCACGAAAACGATGCGCGATCTCGACAAGCAGCTTCGTCGTGCGGAGCGAATGGTGGAAACCGGCGACATGGTGCAGAAGGCGGTGGGGCCCGTGTTGTCCGCATTCAACAGGCTGATCGGTGACACGCGCCGGCGGCGCACCGAGGACGACGACGCGGCAGCGCAGATCTAGAACAACGAGGGCAGGGGCATGAGCGGGGCTGAGCGGCCGGGCGAGATTTCGTTCGCCGATTTCATGAAAGTTGATGTACGCACCGGTACGATCGTCCAGGTCGATCCGTTTCCCGAAGCACGCAAGCCGGCGTGGAAACTGACCATCGATTTCGGCGCGGAGATCGGCACCAAAAGGTCGTCCGCGCAGATTGCGCAGTATACGCCGGAAGAACTCGTTGGCCGGCAGGTGCTGGCGGTCGTGAACTTTCCGCCGCGCCAGATCGGCCCGTTCATGTCGGAAGTGCTGACGCTCGGCGTGCCGGGAGACAGCGGCGAGGTCATTCTCATCGGGCCGGCCAGCAAGGTGCCGGACGGCGGACGGCTTTACTAGAAGTCAGGCCGGGATATGCAGCTTCGCGCGCAGGCCGCCGAGGGGACTCTTCGTCAGCTCGATGTCGCCGCCATGGCCCCGCGCGATATCGCGCGCGATGGTCAGCCCGAGGCCTGAGCCCGGATGATCGAGATTGCGCGCCTCGTCCAGCCGCAGGAACGGCCGGAAGACATCCTCGCGTGATCCCTCTGGAATTCCAGGGCCGTTGTCATCCACCGTGATGACGAACTGGCCGTTGTCATGGCGGGCTTCGATTTCGACCTCGTTGCCGAAACGCAGCGCATTCGTCACGAGATTTGCCAGCGCGCGCTTGAGCGCGCCGGGCCTGGCGGTGATGTTCTTGTCGCCGGTGAAACTGACGCTGATCGCCTTGCCGGATTTTTTGGCGTCAAGGCGGATTTCGTCGAGTAGATCCGCGGCGTTTATCGACTGGGCTGGCTCACCGGCGTCGCCGCGGGCAAACGCCAGATAGCCTTCCAGCATCCGTTCCATCTCGGTGACATCGCCGACCAGGTCATCGACCTCCGACCCCTTGGGAAGAAGGGCAAGCTGAAGACGCAGGCGAGTCAGTACGGTGCGGAGGTCGTGACTGACGCCGGCGAGCATGGTCGTGCGCTGTTCGATCTGCCGTTCGATGCGGTCGCGCATGGCGAAAAAGGCCTGTGCCGCCGCCCGCACTTCCCGGGCGCCGCGCGGCCGGAAATTTCCCACGGGGCGGCCCTTGCCGAGATTCTCGGCGGCGTTTGCAAGCTGGAGGATCGGCTTGATCTGATTGCGCAGGAACAGGATCGAGACCGTGATCAGCAGAAGGGACGCGCCGGCCATCCAGACGAGGAAGATGTGGGAATTCGATGCGTAGGCGCGGCTGACACGGGTGATGACGCGCAGCACTTCGTTGTCCAGCTTCACGCGTATCTCAACGAAACCGAGATGGTTGCGCGCATCGATCCAGAACGGCCGTTCGACCTGCTTTGCCATCTCGCTGGCGAGAACGCGTTCGAGAATCTGGAAGATCGGCGGCGGGTTCGGACTTGGAAGCGGCTCGTCAGGAACGAAAGTGACGGCCAGCCCCATTTTGTCGCCGGCGCGCGAAAGCTCGGCCGGATCGATGCCCGCCTCGCGGAGTTCAATAATCCCCGCGATATCCTGTGCAACGGTGGACGAGAGGCGCTGCGTCGTCTGCTGCCAGTGCCGTTCCATGAAGATGAGCGCAACAACCGATTGCAGCAGAAGCATCGGCAGGACCACGATCAGAAGAGATCGTGTGTACAAACCCTTCGGCAAAAGCCGGCCCGGTCTCCAGGATCTGCGCGCGCTCATGGCTCTATGAGCAGTCTGTAGCCCGATCCGCGCACGGTCTGCAGCAGAAGCGGGTTCGACGGGTCGGCCTCGATTTTCCGTCGTAGACGGTTGATCTGTACATCGACCGCGCGGTCGCTGGCCGAATTTCCGGCCAGTGCTTCGCGGGACACCGGGCCGCCGCGCTGTTCGGCCAGCAGCCGCAGAAGTTCGCGCTCGCGCTCGGTTATACGTACAACGGTGCTGCCGTTGCGGAGTTCGCCGCTCGCCAGATCGAAGCTGAAGCCGCCGAACCCGACCTCGCCGCGGGGCGAGGCGGGTGCAGCCCGGCGCAGGATGTTGGCGATGCGCAGAAGCAGTTCACGCGGATCGAACGGCTTCGACATGTAGTCGTCGATGCCGCTTTCGAGGCCGCGGATGCGGTCTTCCGGTTCGCCGAGCGCGGTCAGCATGAGGACCGGGACCGGGCGGATGGCGCTCAGCGAGCGCGCCAGATCGAGTCCGCTCTCTCCCGGCATCATCACATCCAGGATCATGAGGTCGAAGGTAAGCCCCGTCAGGCGTGTGCGGGCCTCGGTGGCGGTGGCGGCCGCAGTTACACGGTATCCGGCTTCGGCCAGATAGCGGACGAGCAGATTGCGGATGCGTGCGTCATCGTCGACGACAAGCAGATGCGGCGCGCCGTCCGGAACATTCCTGGCTTGGCCCGGCGCTGGCGTCACGGGCGATCCGCTTGCGTGACGAGATGCTGCACGGCTTCGCGTTCGCCGGCGTCGATCATCGCCGCGAGGAACCGCGTCGCCGTCTCGCGCGCGGCAGGGCCAGCCGCGGCGAGGGCAGCTTCGATACGGCGGGTCTGGAGTTCGGCAAGCTCGCGCGCCAGACGGTCGCCTCGCGCCGTCACGCGCAGCAGCCGTTGCCGGCGGTCATGCTCGCCTTCCTGGGCATCGATGAAGCCCTGTTCCACAAGTTCGCGCAGCACACGCCCCAGACTTTGCTTCGTGATCTTCAGGATAGTGAGAAGTTCGGCGACCTTGAGGCCCGGATTGCGGCTGACGAAATGCAGCACGCGATGATGCGCCCGCCCAAATCCATAGCGGATGAGAACCGCATCGGCTTCCCGCACGAAATCGCGATAAGCGAAAAACAGGAGCTCGATCAGTTCATAAGCCGGCGCCTCTTCAGCGGGTGTGGAAGGGGACACGGGGCCGGTGCTCGAAATTACGTCAGCCATGTTGACATATTGGGCGATTTTCACTCATGATCCAAGCCGGTTCGGGGACGGCTGGAACCTTTCGTGCGACGGCCTTAACCTGCAGCCTAATGGCAGGTTCATCCGCGCCACAAAATACCGGCTCGCTCGCTCAAGCGATAGCCCGGCCGGGCAGGGAGACATGCAATGCTCGTCAATCCGTTCGACAACCGCCCTGGCGATATCTGGCTGGACGGCAGTTTCGTGCCTTGGTCGGACGCGAAGCTGCATGTGCTGTCGCACGGCCTGCACTATGCCAGCGCGGTCTTCGAGGGCGAGCGCGCCTACGGCGGCGAAATCTTCAAGCTGCGCGAGCACACCGAACGGCTGATCGAGAGCGGCCGCATCCTCGACTTCGAGATTCCCTACACGGCTGACGAGATCGACGAGGCCTGCCGCCAGACCCTGAAAAAGCAGGGTTTCAAGGACGCCTATGTGCGCCCGATCGCCTGGCGCGGCTCTGAAATGATGGCGGTCGCGGCCCAGCACAGCAAGATTCACCTCGCCATCGCGGTCTGGGAATGGCCGAGCTATTTCGACCCGGCGCTGAAGCTGAAGGGCCTGACGCTGGACCTCGCCGAATGGCGGCGTCCGGACCCGCGCACCATTCCCTGCAAGGCCAAGGCGGCCGGTCTTTACATGATCTGCACGCTTGCGAAGCACGCCGCCGAGCGCAAGGGATGCGCCGACGCGCTGATGCTGGACTGGCGGGGGCAGGTGGCCGAATGCACCGGCGCCAATATCTTCTTCGTGAAGGATGGCGAACTTCATACGCCGACGCCGGACTGTTTCCTCGACGGCATTACCCGCCGGACGGTCATCGACCTGGCCCGTGCGCGCAATATCGTGGTCCACGAGCGGGCGATCCTGCCGGAGGAACTCGAAGGCTTCGAGCAATGCTTCATCTCCGGCACGGCCGCTGAGGTCACGCCGATTGGCAAGATCGCCGACTGGACCTTCGAGGTCGGAGACCTGACGAAAGCCCTGATGGCCGATTACGCCGCCGAAGTGCAGCCCAAACAGGCCGCCGCCGCCTGAACCCTTCCGGTTCAGATCATATCGCCTTCTTCGTCGCCATTGGCGCGCCGGAGGAGTTCCAGCACCAGTGAAGCGCTGGCAAGCGCCTTCACCGTGGCGCAGCCCTTCTCCAGCAAGACGACTTCGGATTTCAGCCCTCCCTGGATAACCACCAGGGCATCCGCCGGCTGAACTTCGTCGGCATTTCCGATCATGAAAGCGAGTGCCCGGCTGAGGGCTCCTGTCTCGCTGATAACCGTGACGCGCGAGTGCTCGCCCCGCGCGGTTTTCACCACATCATCGACCGTGTCGCACGCAAACGCAGGAACCGCCAGCAACACGCAGGCGGCAAGAATGCTGATATGCAGTCTCATGGCCACAATCCCTTGTGAGCGTTTTGCATGAGACGCCATGCAAATAGTGTGCACGCTACAATCCTTGGACGCAGGTCAGCCATGTGCCGACTCAGGGACTGCCTTATTAGGCGGGTTTGCGGCTCGAAGTTCCACCGGCTGAGGACGGGTCGGCGATTTTTTCCTTAAGATTTGAGACGAGTTCGTGACATTGCGTGCCCTGAATAGGGCCACAATATGATTGCGTGCGACTGTATATCTTGAGTTATACTTCAGACGTCGGATGAATATAAGTATTAGCGCGAGATTAAAAGTAATTACAAATCTATCCAAGTATAATAACTGTGGCAACTTACGGTCCGATATTGCCTCATTATTTCTGATTTATACCTTCGAAACGCCCTCATCATTTTGTTGATATGCGACACCTGACCACACGGGGTGGTCTGGAACCTTTCTGAAAACTGGTCCATATGGCCCGCCGTCAACAACAAGCCTGCCTTAACGCAGGCGATCCCCCTGGAGACAGATTATGATGCGTATCCTCCTCGCGGTGATCGTAGCCATGTGCGCGTTCGCTAACCCGTCGTTTGCCGACACCAACAAGACACGGCCCCATCTGCAGGAAGGCCGTTCCGCGCTGAACACGAAGTCGCTTCGTTCGAGCCGTTCGTCCGGCGGCGACGTGGTCGCGCTTGCCGAACGCTATGTCGGCACCAACCCGACCAAGATGCGCCGCCTGTGGTGCGCGAATTTCATCGGTCTGATGGAGAAGAAGGTCGGCCGCGCCGGCACCGGCTCCAACATGGCGCGCTCGTACGACAAGTACGGCAAGAAGATCTCGCGGCACGAAGTCCGCCGCGGCGACATCGCCGTGATGTCGCGCGGCAAGCGTGGCGGCCATGTCGGCTACTTCGTGGAATGGGCGCCGAACGGCAAGGCCGTGATCATTTCCGGCAACAGCCGTGGCGGCAAGGTCTCGAAGGGTCAGTACTCCCTGAGCCGTATCTACTCATGGCGCCGTCCGGCCTGAACCGGTCGAAACTCAAAAAACAGCCGCGCTCGATCGAGCGCGGCTTTTTGTTGTCGCCTTGTCCGGATAGGGCAGGGCTAAATTAAAAGACCGCGCCGGGGCGCGGTCTTTTGCAGTTCCAGTATGTGCCGTCCGCGTCAGGCCGCGCGGACGCGCTGGATGAAGCTGTCGACCTGCGAGCGCAGCGTTTCCGACTGACGGGAGAGATCGTTCGCGGCGGCGACGATCTGGCCCGAGACGTTCTCGGTCTCCGCCGCCGCCTGGCTGACGCCGGTGATGTTCGACGTCACTTCGCTGGTACCGGCCGCAGCCTGAGCGACGTTGCGGGCGATCTCGCTCGTCGCCGCACCCTGCTGATCGACCGCCACCGCGATCGTGCGCGAGATGTCGTTGACCTGTTCGATGATCGAGGTGATCGAGTTGATCGCGCCGACGACGTTCGAGGTCGCGTTCTGCACGTCCTGGATCTGCGACGAGATCTCATCGGTCGCCTTGGCGGTCTGCGCGGCGAGGTTCTTCACCTCCGACGCCACGACCGCAAAGCCCTTGCCGGCTTCGCCGGCACGGGCCGCTTCGATCGTCGCGTTGAGCGCGAGAAGGTTGGTCTGCGCCGCGATGTCGTTGATGAGGCCGACGACTTCGCCGATGCGCTGGGCGCTGGAAGCGAGGCCGCTGACGATGGCGGCGGTGGTCTTGGCCTGGCCCGACGCTTCGCTGGCGACTTCGGCGGCCGTGGATACCCGGCCGCTGATCTCGCGGATCGAGGCCGAAAGCTCCTCGGCCGCTCCGGCGACCGTCTCGACGTTCGTGGTCGCTTCTTCAGATGCGGCCGCGACCACCGTCGACTGACGGCTGGTCTCGTCGGCCACGGCGCTCATCTGCGTGGCGTTCTGCTGGAGCTGGGTGGCGGCGCTGGATACCGCACGGACAACTCCCATGACCTCGTTTTCGAAATCGTCGGCAAGCTTGTGCATCAGCGCGCGCTTGTCGGCTTCGGTGCGTTGTTCGGCCTCGACCTGAGCGCGTTTCAGCTCATCAGTCTCCTTGAGAGAAGCGGTGACGCTTCCGAGGACGTTCCAGATGTCGCCGATTTCGTCCTTGCCGCGTTTGGCCGGGATCGAGACGTTGTAATCACCACGGCCGATGCTCTGCAGCGCAGCGGAGACGCGGCCGAGCGGGCGGCTCAGCTGTGTCGTGCCGATATAGACGGCGACACCGACGCCAAGAAGCACGCCGGCCAGCGCCGTGCCGATGACGAGCTTGTTGATCCAATCGGAAAACGCATCGATCTCGCTTTTGATCTCCGACGCCCGTTCCTGGTCATTGGCGACGAGTGCGTCGATGACCTTCTGGAACGCAGCGCGGTTGGCGCGGTTCGCATCGTTGTTGCCGATCTCGTTGGCCTTGGCCGGGCTCTCGTTCATGCCGGCATTGGCAAGCTGGGTGCGCAGGTTCTTGAACTCGCCGGTCTGCGCGGCGACGTTGTTGAACACATCCATGTCGCGCTCAGGCACGATCGGCTTCCACTCGGCGATCAGGGCGTCGATCTTGTCGAGCGCCGCGATCAGCTTCGTGCCGAATGGCTTGGCCGCTGCCGTATCCTTTGCGAGATAGACGCCTCGGGATTCCATCACCACGATCGACACAAGATGGTTCAGCCGCTCGCCGTTGTAGGCACGCTGGTTGGCGTTCTCGAGCCTTTGAAGACGGTCTGAATACTCGTTGGTGGCGTAAAGTCCCATCCCGGCGATGATGGCCGCCGCGGCACCCATCACAGCGACGATGCCAAGAATTTTTGCGCGTACTTTCATAAGACAGTGCCCCCCGTACAGGCCCCGTTGGAGAATCCATTGGATTTGATTCAAGTTGTGCGGAAGCTCTCGAATAAACCCTTAATGTCGGGCGATCTCGTGGGGAATTCGGCTAAGCCTTTCGGCGGATGCGACGTATTTACCCATGTTGATGCGGCAAATACGCAGTCTGGCTGCCTCTATAGGTTGCATTTTATAACCATGCTAACCTTAACGAGTATTTAACGATTTGGTGAATTACTCATCCTTAGGTTGTCTATATGCAGCCATAGGATGTTAAGCCATGAAGGCTCTTCCAGTCACTGCAATTTGCCTGTGCCTGTTCGGTCCCGCGGTGAAAGCCGCCGACGTTCCGCTCTATGCCCCCTACATACCGCCGGAGCCTTTGCGCGGCTCTCATGACTGGACCGGAGGCTATGCCGGCGTTCATGCCGGCTATGGCTTCGGCAAGACCAGGCCGTCATCGGTCTCGGGCGGCGGGGCAGGTCCGCTGGGTGGCGTCCTTGGATCCTCTGTCGACATCAGCGGCGGGCTACTGAGCGGGCTGCTCGGAGGCCTCGGCCTCGACGGTCTCGTCGGCGATATCCTCGACACGCTCGATCTTGAAGGGCTGCTCGGCGGCCTTCTCGGCGACATCGGCGGCGGTATCACCGAGGAACTGCTGGGCGTCGAACTTGAAGGGGTGCTCGGCGCCGAACTGTCGCTTCTCGATCTCGATCTCGGTTTGCGTGGCAGCGACTTCGAAACCGAGCCGGAAGGTTTTCTGGGCGGCGGTCAGATCGGGTACAACGTGCAGCAGGGCGCGTTCGTGTTCGGGGTCGAGGCGGACATCGCCGCGACCGACATGACAGACAGTTCAAGCTTCAGCGGCGCGGGCAGCATCGTCGCCGCATCAGCCGAGCTTCTCGACCTCGAGATCGCGGAAGTTGCGCTGGATGTCGAGACGACGGGCGAGATCGAATCCGAACTGAACTGGCTGAGCACCTTGCGCGGACGCTTCGGCTTCGCAGTCGACCGCGTTCTGGTGTACGGCACCGGCGGCGTCGCGTTCGGCGATATGGACATCGCGGCCAATCTGACGACCAGTATTTCCGGAACGGTCGAGCTTCTGAACACGGAAATCATCGACATCGACATTCCCGCGAGCACACTCACGGGTTCCGGCGGCGGGCTTCTCGTCGGTTATACGATCGGTGCCGGCCTTGAATATGCGATCAACGACAACTGGGCCGCGCGGCTGGAATATGCCTACATCAATTTCGGCGATGTCGAGATCGATTTCGATGACGGAAGTTTGACCGACATGGAGGTCGACATGCATCTCGTGAAAGGCGGTGTGAACTATTACTTCTGAGTCCAGCGTCCGCGCGCGGCATTGTCGCTGTCTTTCGCGGCAACCCATTGTTCGCCGCCCGCGCTCTCTTCCTTTTTCCAGAAGGGCGCTGAGGTCTTGAGGTAGTCCATCAGGAAATTCGCGGCCCCGAACGCCGCGTCGCGATGGGCCGACAGCGTAATGACCAGAACGATCGGATCGCCCGGGACGAGACGGCCGTGGCGGTGGATCACGAGGCAGTCGAGCAGTGGCCAGCGTTTGCGGGCCTCCGCTTCGAGCCGCGACAACTCTTCCTCGGCCATGCCGGGGAAATGCTCGAGCGTCATCGCGGTGATGGTGCCGGTTTCGCCGTCGGCGCGGCAGAGGCCGGTGAATGTAACGACTGCGCCTGCACCGCTGCCGGCCGTCAGGCGCGCGATCTCGACGCCGGTGTCGAACGGTTCGGCCTGGATGCGGACGGCCATGTCAGCCTCCGGTCATCGGCGGGAAAAAGGCGATCTCGCTGGCGCCGGCAATGTTCGCCTCCGGCTTTACATGGGCCCGGTCGAGCGCGGCGCGCACGATCTTCTCGTGCTGGAAAGCGGCTTCGTATTCCTCACCACGTGTCTTCAGCCACGCGACAAGGTCCGCCACCGTGACGATATCGGCCGGCAGTGCGATGTCTTCCTCCGCCCGCCCGATACGCTCGCGCACCCAGGCAAAATAGCGGAGCTTCATGTTGGCTTGTCCTCGAACACGCTGCGCAGCCCGGCGCGGAAATAATCGTAGCCGGTGTAGAGCGTCAGCAGCGCGGAAATCCACAACAGGACGTGCCCCGCCTCGGAGACATGGGGCACGACTACATCGCCCGCGGGCCCGGCGACGAGGAAGCCGACGGCCAGAAGCTGGGCAAAGGTTTTCCATTTCGCGAGCCGGGTGACCGGAACGCTGACGCGCAGTTCGGCAAGGAACTCGCGAAGGCCGGAGACGAGAATCTCGCGGCAGAGGATGACGACCGCGGCCCAGAACGAGACACCGGTCAGCATGCCGGTCGCCGCGAAGGCGAGCAGGCACGAGGCGACCAGCAGCTTGTCGGCGATCGGATCGAGCATGCGGCCAAGCGGTGACTGCTGCCCCCAGGCGCGCGCGAGGTAGCCATCGATATAATCGGTCAGGGCGGCGGCGATGTAGAGGCCGAGCGCCAGCCAGCGCCAGCCATGGGTCTCGCCAAGAAGACAGGCGACGACGACCGGTACCGCAGCGATGCGGGCATAGGTCAGGAGATTGGGCAGGCTCCAGGCATAGGCCCGGGAAGCATCGACGGACGAAGACATGTGCTCAGATAGGGGGCGGGGTGAGGGGCCGTCAATGACCCCTTCATCAGCCCCGCTCGTGAAAGAAGTCATAGACCAGTTTGGCGGTGGCCCGGTTGATACCCGGCACTTTCTCGAGGTCGGCGAGGCCGGCCCGGGCGACGCCCTTGGCGGTGCCGAAATGGTGGAGGAGGGCGCGCTTGCGGGCCGGTCCGACGCCCGCGATCTCGTCGAGCGGCGATCGCACGAACTCCTTCGACCGTTTGGCGCGGTGGGTGCCGATGGCGAAACGGTGAGCTTCGTCGCGCAGGCGCTGGATGAAATAGAGCACGGGGTCGCGCGGCTCGAGCCGGAAGGGCTGACGGTCCGGCATGTGAACGACCTCGCGCCCGGCGTCGCGGTCCGGTCCCTTGCTGACGGCGGCGACGGGGAGATCGGCGATGCCGAGCCCGCTCATGATTTCCCGTACCGCCGATAGCTGGCCCTGTCCGCCGTCGATCAGCACGAGATCCGGCCAGGGCGGGGCGCCGTCGCCGTCCGAGCGATCGGGCGTGCCGTCCGGGGCGACGCGGGGGCTTTCCTTGATGAGGCGGGAGAAGCGCCGCTGCAGGACCTCGCGCATCATGCCGAAATCGTCGCCGGGCGTGATCTCGCCGGAGCGGATGTTGAACTTGCGGTAGGAGTTTTTCTGGAAGCCCTCCGGACCGGCGACGATCATCGCGCCGACCGCGCTCGCGCCCTGTATGTGCGAGTTGTCGAACACCTCGATCCGCTGCGGTGTGCTCGGAAGGCCGAGCGTCTTGCCGAGACCTTCGAGCAGGCGCGCCTGGCTCGCGCTTTCCGCGAGCTTGCGGCCGAGTGCATCGCGCGCGTTCTGCGCCGCGTGCTGGACAAGCTCGAGCTTGTCGCCGCGCCGCGGCACCGCGATCTCGACCTTGCGGCCGGCGCGCAGCGACAGGGCTTCCTCGATCAGGCCGAGATCCTCGACCTCGTGCGACAGCAGGATGAGGCGCGGCGCCGGCTTGTCCTCGTAGAACTGCGACAGGAACGATCCCAGCACCTCCTCCGGAGAAAGTGCGCGATCGGCCCGGGGGAAATAGGCGCGGTTGCCCCAGTTCTGGAACGTGCGGAAGAAGAACACCTGCACGCAGGTCTGCCCGGCTTCCTGATGGATCGCGAACACGTCCGCTTCCTCGACCGAGCGCGGATTGATGCCCTGGTGCGACTGTACCGACGACAGGGCGGCAAGGCGGTCGCGGTAGCGCGCAGCAGTCTCGAAATCCATGCGCTCGGACGCATCCGTCATGTGGGCGGCGAGCTCACGCTGTACCGCCTGGCTTTTTCCGGACAGGAAATCGTGCGCCTCACCGACAAGCTCGTTGTAGGCATCGAGCGCGATCTCGCCGGTGCAGGGGCCGGAGCAGCGCTTGATCTGGAACAGCAGGCAGGGCCGGGTGCGGCTTTCATAGACGGCGTCCGAGCACGAGCGCAGAAGGAAGGCCTTCTGCAGCGCGGTGACAGTGCGGTTGACGGCCCATGTCGAGGCGAAGGGGCCGAAATAGTCGCCCTTGATCGTGCGTGCGCCGCGATGCTTGGCGATGCGCGCGGCGGGATGATCCTTGGCGACGAGGATGTAGGCGAAACTCTTGTCGTCGCGCATGACGACGTTGAAGCGCGGACGCAGCCGCTTGATCATGTTGGCTTCGAGCAGCAGAGCCTCGGATTCCGTGGCGGTCGTCACGAACTCCATCGAGTTCGTTTCCGAGATCATCTGTGCCAGGCGGTTTGTATGGCCGATGCCGCGCGCGTAATTCGAGACGCGCTTTTTAAGGCTCCGTGCCTTGCCGACATAAAGGACTTCGCCGCCGGCATCGATCATCCGGTAGACGCCGGGGCCGTTCGGCAAAGTGCGGATAGCGCGCTGAATGACGTCGATCCCGCGCTCGCCGGAGATCGTTTCGGCGCGGTCCCATTCCATGCTCGGCGCAAGCTCGTCCGGCTCCTGCGGTGGTGCCACAGGTTCGGCGAGGATGTCGGCAGGTTCCAGGTCGCGCTTTTTTGGGTCTTCGGTCATGGGATCGGCGCAGGCTTAACCGGAATGTAGGAAGCGTCGCACTAATACTCCATCGCCGACCCTTGGCGAGCCTCCGTGTGGCCACTATTTGCCCAGAATTCCCGGGCAGTCTCCTTGGCGAATCCTTGGGTTGGGCGGGCCTTTTCGGCCGGAGTTATGTGATGCGTCTGCGTGGAGTGGCAGTTGTGGCGTTGTGCGCCGCGCCGTTTGGGGCGCAGGCCGCGGACGCGCCTGTCGCCGTCACGCCTCTCGACGCCGCCATTGCCAATTCCGCACATGACTGGTCGGGCGCATTCGTCGGCGTCAACGGCGGATACGCCTGGGGCGACAGCGATACGTCTGCAGGAAGCTCCTCCAGCGATGGAGCCTTGGGCGGGTTCCAGATCGGTTACAACCAGCAGCTCGGGTCGCTCGTCATCGGTGTCGAAGCTGATGCGCAGGCTGCGGACATCAGTGGCTCAAGCGGTCCTGTATCGACATCTCTCGACTGGTTTTCAACCGCGCGCGGCCGCATCGGCTATGCATTCAACTCGACTCTTTTATATGGCACCGCCGGTTTTGCGATGGGCGGCGTCGAAGCGACCGAAAACGGCGTAAGCGACGACAAGACTCTCGTCGGCGTCGCGGCAGGCGCCGGCGTCGAGCAGGCGCTGACCGACAATTTGAGCCTCAAGGGAGAGTATATGTACGTCGATCTCGGCGACAAAACCTTCCAGACAGGTGGAACGGGGACACAGGCCGAATGGGACGGCCATGTCATGCGTTTCGGTGCAAATCTGAAATTCTGACGCTCGGGCGTCTGAATTGCGGCAAAGGGGTGACGACGCAGGAATAAGGCAAAACGATCTGTGGCACGCAAGACACGCCAAATCGGTGCGATGCGCGTTATAGGTCTGTTCGAGCACGGGGATACGCGAAGCCGCCGGGGGGCAGGGTTCGTTGGGGAGCCGGGCGAAGTTCAAAGTAGGGGATTATGTAATGACAGTTAGGACTGCCTCCTTCGCGGCTGGTGCCGCGCTACTCGCCATGGTGCCGGCCGCTTACGCGGCGGACATTCCGGCGCCGCAGCCGCCCGCTCAGGCATTTGTCCAAGAGCAGGTTTCGTTCGATTGGTCCGGTTTCTATGTCGGTGTCTACGGCGGCTATGCGTTCGGCGAATCGAGCGTTGAAGGTCTGTCCGAGGACGCCGAGGGCGGCCTTGCGGGCGGTACCGTCGGCTTCAACATGCAGTCGGGCAGCTTCGTCTACGGTATCGAAGCCGATGGCGGCTGGGCCGGCATTGAAGACGATATCGACGATGTCACGGTTGACTGGACCTCGACGGTTCGTGGCCGCATCGGCTACGCTTTCGACAGCGTGCTGGTCTATGCCACCGGTGGTGCCGCGATCGGCGGCGTCGACTCGGATATCGTCGGCGACGGCGACACGCGTCTCGGCTTTGCCGTCGGCGGCGGTGTCGAAGCGGCTCTGACCGACAACATCAGCGCGAAGGTCGAGTATCAGTACATTGATCTGGGTGACGACGACATCGACGGTTCGCCGGTCGAGTTCGACGCCCATACGGTCAAGGCTGGTCTGAACTTCCACTTCTGATCGGAAGATTACTCCCAAGACTTGGAAGGCCCCGGCGTCATCGCCGGGGCCTTTTTTCGTTAAGGTTTCGGTAACTGTGTAAAAAGCAATTCATTCAGGTTACGCATCGTTAAGGATTTCAAAAGACCTGAGGCAATAGCTTCGGCCGCAGTTCCATCGGGCTTGTTCGGCCGGAGTTTTTGTAATGCGTACTCTGAGTTTTGCCGCTCTTGCGGCCACCGTTTCGTTCGCCGGAAGCGCCAGCGCGGCGGACGCTCCTTACTCCTACAATGACAGCGCCTATGCGCCTGCGGTCCAGGAAACCTGGAGCGGTTTCTATGTCGGCGGCATCGTCGGTTATGGCTGGGGCGAGGCGCCGTCGGTGGATTTCGGTACGTTCGAGCCCGACGGATTCCTCGGCGGCCTGACGGTCGGCATGAACCATCAACTCGGTTCGATCCTGCTCGGCGGCGAGGCGGATTTTGCCATGGCCGGCATCAGCGAAGAGGGCGCGGCTGATTTCGAGCATGATTTCCTTGGCACGGTCCGCGGCCGCATCGGCTATGCGTTCGACCGGTTCGTTCTGTACGGCACCGGCGGCTTCGCCTGGACGAACGCTGAAGTCGACGAGATCGGCAACGACAGCAACTTCCATGGCGGCTGGACGCTCGGCGCGGGCATCGAGGCCGCGGTCACCGGCAACGTCTCCGTGAAGGCCGAATATCTCTACATGGATTTCACGGACGAGGTTTATTCGCCCGGCGGCACGGTCGATCCCGACCTGCACACGATCCGTTTCGGCGTGAACTACAAGTTCTGACGATTCAAGCGGGCGGGCGCGTTTCGGCGAAGACCGGGACCGCCCGTTCGAATCCATCGACCCAGGCGGCAAGCCCGGGATAATCCGGCCGCCAGCCGGGGGCACGCAGGTCGAGATAGCCAAGCGTGCAGGCCAGCGCGATCGCCCCGAGATGAGGCGATGCGGTCTGTGCCGGCAATTCCGATACTTCGAGCGATGTCAGCGCACGGTCGACCTTGCCGGTCTGGTGCTCGATCCATTTCGGTTCGTGTTTGTCGGCCGTGCGAAACCGTGCTTCGTAAACGCGCAGGATGGCGGCGTCGGTGATGCCGTCGGCCAGCGCCTGAAGGCGGAGAACCTCGAATCGTGCGGGCGGGGCAGGGATGATCTTCTGGCCGCCGGCAAGATGATCCAGTAATCGGCGATGACGCGGCTATCGTAGAGCACGCTGCCGTCTTCCAGAATGAGCGCTGGAATCTTGCCGAGCGGATTCTGGTCCCGAATCGTGTCCGCGGGATCAAGCGTGTCCGTCATTTCGATCGATAAGCGGTCTCTCAAACCAAGGATTGCCGCCGCGATCTTGATCTTCCGGCCGAATGGCGACGCGGCGGAGGAGCGCAGGATCATCATGCCTGAACCTTCTCCGCCGCTTTGAGCTTAAGCCCGTCAGGCTCCCGGAACGAGATTGACCGCCTTGGGCCCTTTGCCCTTCTTGTCCGGCTCGACATCGAATGCCACCCGCTGGCCCTCATTAAGGCCGTCCAGTCCTGAAGTCTGCAGGGCGCTGACATGGACGAACACATCCGGTCCGCCCGAGTCCGGCTTGATGAAGCCGTAGCCCTTGTCGAAATTGAAAAACTTTACCGTACCCTCTTGCGCCACGGCCGATCCCCCGGTTCTAGCGTTTCCTACCCATGTGCGCGTCTAGCGCGCGCATCACGGCAGGCACGGTAATGGGAATTCCCTAAAGCTGGCAAGGCACAAGCCGGGCTACGTCCGCCTTGCCCACCATTCCTGACCGAAACGGGAAGGATAGGCCGGCCGCGAGGGAACCACTGGCTAAATTTTTAGGTTTATCACCCAGACTACGTACTCCTGCCGATGCAGGCCTCGCGTAGTTGAGGAGTATGCCGTGAACTATAAGCTGTCCCGTGCCGTGGCGATCCTGACCGCCGCCCACAAAAAGATGGCCGCCGCGGACCGCCGCCGGCCTCAGGCGCGCATGGCGGACCTGGAAGTAATGGGCGAGAACACCGGAGCCATCCGGGTGAAGCACCGCAAATCGCCTCTCGCGAACACGGCCTAGGCCTCGTCCGCCACACGAAGCACGCGCCCGCGGGCATGGTTGCCGCTGCCGAGCGCTGGCGCCAGCCCGGGCAGCAGCACGTTCAGATCCTTTTCCAGCGTCCACGGCGGGTTCACTACGGCAAGACCCGACCCGTTCAGAAGACCCGGATCGTTGGGCCGGCGGATCCAGAGTTCCGCGGCGAGGATCGACGGAATCCCGCATTTTCCAAGGCCGGCAAGAAAGGCATCGGTCTCCCGCACATCCTTGATCGGATACCAGAGCGCATAGATGCCCGTCGGCCATTTGGCATGGGCTTTCTGCAACGCCGACGCCATGCGCCCGAATTCGTCCGGCTCCTCGAACGGCGGGTCGATCAGCACGAGCCCCCGCCGTTCCTTTGGCGGCACATAGGCGTTGAGCGCGGTATAGCCGTCGATCTCGACGACCGAGACCGTGTCGTCCCGCCGGTAGCGGCGCTTCAGGGCGTCGGCGTCTTCCGGATGAAGCTCACAAAGTGTCATCCGGTCCTGCGGCCGGGCGAGGGCGCGGACGATTTCAGGTGACCCCGGATAGAACCGGAGCCCGCCGTCCGGGTTGAGGGCTTTGACGGCCTGTCGCCAGGGCGCAAGGAGGGCCTCGACCTCGGCGGACAGTTTGAGGTCCCAAAGCGCGCCGGCCCCGCCCTTCCACTCGCCGGTCTTGTTCGGCTCGATTGCCGCGAGGTCGTAGGCGCCGATCCCGGCATGGGTATCCAGATACCGGAATGGGGTGTCTTTCTTCAGCAGGTGCAGCAGTATCAGGGAGAGGGTGCTGTGCTTCACCACATCGGCGAAGTTCCCCGCGTGATAACTATGCCGGTAATTCATGATGGCCTTCGGGACCGCCGCGCTTGCGCAGTTGGTTAAAGAACTATAAATCCCGCCGCGCGGTAACCGGGGTTTGCTCGTGAGGCAGAGCGAACGAACGGTCTAACAACATGTACCGGACATTGGCCATCGTCGTGATGGCTTACGCGATCTGCTATCCCCGAATTGCCTCCGAGGCATCGACGGATCTCATTGCCTATGGCAACGGGCCCACGCGCGCCCAACGAATGGTCGAGGACCTCTCGTCCTGGATGCAGGAGCCGCTTGTCCGCATTCTCGCGACGCTCCAGATCCACGCGCGCCAGAGCTGATCTAGCGGCTGGGCGGCATCGCGACGCGGGCCGCGCGGCAATCTTTCCGGTCGATTTCCGGACATGAGCGGAACCCGAGTTCCGGGGTGACGCAGACCCGCACCTCGCGCAAATGCCGCCTGTCGCAGGTCACCGCGATGCCATCGGCCGGCAAGCCAGGATTGGCTTTCAGAAAGGCGCTCTCGACCTGATCGGGCGAGACGGTGCGCCAGAATCTCACATTCGAAAACTCGTCCGGAATGCGCACCCTCGACCGGGCCGAGCGAACGGTCTTGAAGTAGCGCGCGGGATCGGTGTCCGCACAAAGCCCGTGCTTGCGCCACTGGTGAATGACCAGGCGCGGGCTCGGCATGATGTCGAGCATGCCGTCGATCAACCGTTGCGGGATGCGCGGCGCGGATTGATTGCAGAATTCAGGATAGCCACGCTCATATTGCGGCCAAAGCCCGTGCACCACGAATTCGTAGGGACGCCCGCCGGAGCATTGGACGTCGTCGGAGCGCGATCCTTCCGCCGCGCAATAGCTCGGCGACCATGAGAGCGTCAGGACGTAGAAATCGAAATCACCGGAGCGGTCCTGCGCAGCAGCAGGCGTGCACAGGGCCGCCAGCAGCGCGACAAACGCGAAAAATCTCAAGGAGCCGCCATCCTGCAGCCGGGCGCGTAAGCGAGATTGCGGTCGTAGCCTGTCACGCACCATTCAACACCGTTGACGATGCCGAGCGTGCCGGTGTTGTGGCCGATCGAATAATAGACGTCATGCACCGTGCCGTCGGACACCATCGCCCGCGTCTGGCAGAAGCGGCGCGGAATGAACTCCATGCCCCAGGGCCGGTAACCGATCTCCACCGGCTGCTCGAACGAGGTCAGGGTCAGATTCGAATCCCAGTACTCGCGCTCCTTGTGCGCGAAGCCCGATGCGATTCGCCGGAACAGGCCCGGGCTGTCGCAGGAGGGCAGAAGCCGGGTGTCGACGGCCATAGGCCCGCGAGACTCTATGCTGTAAGGCGCATCGGCGGCGATGGCCGGCCCGGCAACCGTGGCCGCCATCAGGAAAAGCGCGTAGCGTTTCATCGTTTCCCCGTTCGGGAGCGTTATGCTGAAGTGAAACGATGGAGTCGGGCAGAGGGCGGGTCAAGCGCCGGACAGGCGCACGATGCGCGTTATGCCCGGGGATGACCGCCGGGCCACAGTTTCGGGAGCGGATATGCGGGTTTTCGACAACGGGCGGGATGCAGCACTCGCGCTGAGACCCGACCGGCCGGTCTACGGGTTCCGGCCTTCCGTTCTGCGGGCGGATGCACGCGAGTTCATGTCGGCCTTCCGCGGAACCACGGCCTACGCGGTCAAGACGAACGACGAACCGGTCATTCTGAAAACGCTCGCCGACGCCGGCGTTCGGGCGTTCGATGTCGCGAGTCCCGCCGAATTCGCCGCTGCGCGGGAGGCGGCACCAGCCGCTTCCCAGTTCTACATGCATCCGGTGAAGGCGCAGGCCGACATCCGCCTCGCGCTTGAGACCTATGGCATCAGAAGCCTCGCGCTCGACCATGAAGACGAGGTCGCGAAAATCCTGCGCATCGTGCGCGCGCTCGATCTCGATCCGTCGGACATCACGCTGTTCGTGCGCCTCGCCACCAAGGGTCATGCCGCTTACGAGCTGTCGAAGAAATTCGGTGCGGCGCCGTCACACGCGGTCGAACTGGTGGAGCGCATCGGCCGCATCGGTTTCAGGCCGGGCCTGACATTTCATGTCGGCAGCCAGGTCGAGGACCTCGATACATACGAGCGGGCGCTCGCGACAGCCGCCTGGGTGCGCTCGCGCGCGGACGCCGAAATCGCCGCGCTCGATATCGGCGGCGGTTTTCCGGCGCGCTATGGCCACGATCCCAAGCGCAAGGCGCCGAAGCCGATGCCGCCGGTCGGCGATCTGCTCGGCAAGATCCACGACGAAATCGAGGAATGGGGGCTCGACGATCTGCCGCTCATCGCCGAGCCGGGCCGCGTCATCGTCGCACGCTCGCTGTCGGTCATCGTGCGCGTGCTGCTCAAGAAGGGGCAGCGTGTGTACATCAATGACGGCATCTGGTCGTCGCTGTCCGATGCATGGACCGGCAAGATCACGCTGCCGGCGCGGCTGATCCCCGATCCGGCGCGGCGCGCAAAGCGCGGCAAGTCCGAAAAGCTGGTACCTTTCCGCGTCATGGGCGCGACCTGCGACAGCGTCGATATTCTGTCGCGGCCGTTCTGGCTGCCGGAAAATGTCGATACCGGCGACTGGATCGAGATCGGTCATATCGGTGCGTATTCGCTGTCGCTGCGCACGCGCTTCAACGGCTTCTATCCCGACACGTTCGTCGAGATCACGACACCGTTCGAGGACGACGAGACGGGCACGGAAGGCTTTGCCACGGTCGAATCGCGCGGCGGCATGGCGGCGGAGTAAGTGATCAGGAGACGGCCGCTTCCGCCGTGTCCGAGCGGCGGCGCACATCGATGGCCTGGCCGTGCCAGACGATCCGCGCGCCGGTCCATGCGGCCACCCACACGGCGGGAAGGAGCAGGTCGCGCGCAAGCATGGCGGCGACGAGGCGTATGGACGCCTCCCAGCCCTTCGCGGCGGCGAGCGCAAGTTCGGCTGCATAGGTTGCCGCCACCACGAGAAGCGTCGCACCCGTGGCGAGGAGCGAGCTCGCGCCCAAGCCGAGAAGGCCGGCGAAAATGCCCGCGGCGGGAACGAGCACGCTGATCAGAAGCTCCGGCGCGAAGAACAGCGGAAACGTCACGCGTCTGAGCCGCGCCCAGCGTATCTGCCGCGACCACACCATAGCGAGGCTGCGCTTGCCGAGCGGCTGTTCGAACGGTGCATCGGTGAGATGGACATTGAGGCCCGTGGCGCGCACCAGCTTGGTCGCCGCGGCATCTTCCGCGATCTCCGCGGCGAGGGCTTCGATACCGCCGGCGCGATCCAGTATGGACTTCCTCCACAGCATGGTCTTGCCCTGCGCGAAACCGAGGCCGGCCGCCTCGGCGGCGTATTGCCATCGCCCCTGCAGCGTGTTGAGGAACGCGCATTCGATATGGGCACCGAAATTGTCCGGCCGGCTTCCGGCAGGCGGTGAACAGACAAGCCCCGAGTCCGGACGCCAGCACGACAGCAGACGCTGCAGATAATCCGGCGGCATAAGGACATTGCTGTCCGCCAGCACGACCCAGGGATGCCGTGCCGCGTGCCAGCCGCCGACGCAATTATTGAGTTTCGGGTTGTCGCTGATCTTGCGGTCGCCTTTGACGATGCGCGCGGGGATGGCGGGATAAGCCGCGATGTGCGTCTCGATCAGGGGAATGACCGGATCGTCCGCGTCGGCCACGCCGAAGATCAGTTCGTACTCGGGATAGGCAAGCCGGAACGCGGCGGCGAGTGTCTCGTTTGAGAACGGATCCACGCCGCGGCACGGAATGACGATGCTGACCGGCTCCGAAGCGGACGAGGGCGTTGCCGCTTTCGTACGGCGCAGCCGCATCGCGGCGATGGCTATGCTCGCGAGATTGATCGTGGCGGCAAGACCGGAGAGCGCTAGCAGCGCGAGACTGGCATCGACCATCCCGAAGTCATGCTTCGAACTCGATGATGGATTGATGACAGGATGCGCGCCGGCCGTGGCTTGCAGGCGGCTATGGCAACCGGATCACATAGGCCTTGCGGGTCGTCTCGATGACTTCCCAGGTTCCTGTGAAGCCGGGACGCAGCACAAGTGAATCGCCCGCCTTGAGCGTCACCGGTTCGCCGCCGTCCTCGGTGACGACCGACACGCCGCTTTCGATCCGGAAGAATTCCCATTCGTCGTAGACGACGCGCCATTTGCCGGGCGTGGCCTCCCAGACACCGGCGAACAGCTTCCCGTCCGGTGATTCCTCGACGTTCCACGTCCGGGTCGTTGGCGAACCGGAGACGATGCGGTCTTCGGCCGGCGCACCGTCGTCCGGCGAAATGGAACTAAGGTCGAAGTTCAGGAGCCGATCGCTCATTAAAGCTTTCCCGTCTGCCAGTTTGGCGGTGTGGCCAGATCGCCGCAGTTTACGATACTTCCAGAGCTTGCCGGAAAGCAGCCCCATTTCTGCCCTCCCGACCCGGCATGTCCCCTGACTATTGGCAAAGCTGAGAAGTACAGAGGGGATTATCAATGAACATCGCAAAATTCGCCGCGGCGGGCGCCGCGGTGCTGGTCATGGCCGCGTCCATGTCGGCAGCCGAAGCCAAGTCGTTCTCCGGCACGGCTTCCTGGTACAAGATGGGCACACGCACCGCCTCCGGCGAGCGCTACAATCCGGACGGTCTAAGCGCCGCCCACCGCACGCTGCCGTTCGGCACGCGTCTCAAGGTCACCAATCTCCGCAACGGCAAGTCGGTCCATGTCCGCGTCAACGATCGCGGCCCCTTTAGCCGCGGACGCGTCATCGACGTTTCGCGCGGCGCCGCCCGCCATCTCGGCATGATTTCGAGCGGCACGGCCAAGGTGAAGGTCGAACTCGCCTCGAACTGAGGCGGGCAGACCTGAACGGACGGGGCGGAGGCGAGTATCGCGTGCCTTCGCCCCGTGCCCGTTTCGGGGAACCCGAAAAGCCGCGCCGGGTTATCTCGAAGTGGAGTACGCGTCATGATGAAACCTGCGCATCCCCCTGCCAACGAAAATAAAAAAACGGACAAGCCCCAGCGTGAGGCGGAAGCTGCCAAGCAGCACGACCGCGAAAGCCCCGACAAGCGCGGGCAGGCGGCAAACACCACGATCAACCTCACCCATCAGGGCGACCGGCGTACGCATTAACTCCTCGAAATATCTGTTATTACTCGGTTACTTCGGTGACACCGGTACACGAACTAGTGTTGCCGGGGGGTACTGGCGAACACTCGCGCTTTCACGCATCCTCTCCCTGCTTTGAGCCTGGGAGGGCTAACGACAATGCTCACCGTATTCGACCGCTGGAACACCTATCAAAGTGAGTTCCGCAGCATTCTGCGCATCATGACCGGACTTCTGTTCCTGCAGCACGGGACGCAGAAGCTTTTCAACTTCCCCGATCCCACCAAGGGAACCGCCGACCTGGCATCGCTCGCGGGCGTCGCCGGCATTATCGAGTTCGTGGGCGGCATCCTGTTCATCATCGGGCTCTTCACGCGGCCGGTGGCGTTTCTGCTCTGCGGCTTCGCGGCGGTGGCGTACTGGATGGTCCACAGCCCGCAGAGCTTCTATCCGATCATGAACGGCGGCGAACTCGCCGTGCTCTACTGCTTCGTGTTCCTCTATTTTGTCGCGGCAGGGCCGGGCGTATGGAGCATCGACGCCTCGCGCGGCAGGGGCTGACCCGACGTCAATACATCAGCCGCCGCAGACCCGTTCCATTTCGATGCGGGTTTCGGCGGCTGAATCGTCTATCTGCGCCAGCTTTTCCTCGCGCGCGCGGCCGTCCGTGCATCGCCCGTAGACCCGCACCGCTTCTTCAAGCACAAACTTGCGTACGTTCAGCGCCTCGCATCTGGTCTCGATATCTGCCTGCGCGGTGTCCTCGACCCGGCGCAGCGAGCCGCCAAGATCGCCATCGAGTTTGCGAAGGCTCGCTTTGCAAAGCACGGATCCGAAAGTCTGGGCTTGGACGGGAACTGCATTCAAAAGCAGGACGGAAAAAATTAAAAAAGCGAACCGCGCGGCCATGACATTCCCTTATTTGGAGGCGTGACTTATAGCGGCAATCCAACAGCTTGCCATGTCAGCCCGCGTTATTCTCCGGCCCCGATGCATTCATCTCCGAGTTCCCGGGATAATCGAGTTCCCGCCGATCGCATTTTGAGCGTCGATTTCTGGCGCGGCGTGGCTCTGCTCACGATTTTCATAAATCACATACCGGGAAATGTGTTCGAGCGCCTCACGCATCGGAATTTCGGATTCTCCGACGCCACCGAGCTCTTTGTCATGCTGGCCGGCGTTGCATCGGCGCTGGCCTATCTGCCGCGCTTCATGGCGGGCGAGGGGGCCTCGGCCACGGTGCGCATCGCACAGCGCACCGTACAGATTTACATGGCGCACATCGTGCTCATTGTGTGCTGCGCGGCGATCATTGCGCAGGCTGTCGCGACGAGCGGCGATTTCCGGTTTTTCGAGGCGATCCATCTCGACGTCTTGATCAACGATACGGTCCCGGGGCTGATCGGGCTCGCGGGCCTCGGCCTGCAGCCGGCCTATATGAACGTCCTTCCGCTCTACATCGTGCTGCTGCTGATGACGCCGGCCTTCATGATGTTCGCGAGCCGCAGCCTCGCGCTGGCGCTCGGCGCATCGGCCGCGCTCTACCTCGCGGCGCAGATTTTCTACCTGAACCTGCCGACATTCCCCGTCGAAGGGTGGTGGTTTTTCAATCCGCTCTGCTGGCAGTTCCTGTTCGTCATCGGTATCGCGATCGGCGCGCTGATCCTGACCGGGCGGAAGCCGGCCTATTCACCCGTTCTGTTCTGGGTGTCCTCCGCCTATCTCGCCGTGAGCGCGGTCTGGATCGTCAGCGGTTTCTGGCCGGGATGGAATCCGCAATGGTTGCCCCGCTTTATCTGGGATTTCGACAAGACCAATCTGTTCCTGCCGCGGCTGGTGCATGTGCTCGCGCTGACCTATGTCGCGGCCTATTTGCCGGTGGAGCGCTGGCTGCGCGGAAATAGCCTGATGCAGCCCCTCATTGTGCTGGGCCGGCATTCACTCCCCGTGTTCTGTCTTGGAACGGTGCTCGCGATCGCCGCCCAGGTCATTCGCCCCTTGGCGAATGGCGGGCTCGCACTGGACATTATTATTATCTCAGGTGGTATTCTCGCCCAGTTCATCCTTTCGGGTGTCCTTGAATGGTATCGAAAAGGTCAGGCAGCTTCCGCCGCATTGCGGCGCGCGCCGGCGTCGCAGCTCTAGGCTGCGTTCTGCTGGCGGCATCTGCTCCGTCCTTCGCGGCGGTGTCGGACGGCTGCCGCGTGCCCGAATCCTACCTTGCGATGCCGCGCGGTCTGGAGCGCACCGAACAGCTTGTCATGAACGGCAAGCCGGTGCGTATCGTCCTGATCGGCACGCCGATGTGGCCGTCGTCCGCCAAATTCTCGCCGCTGGAACGCGCACTCGAGAGCCGTCTGCCCGGCATTAACTTCGAGATCATGCAGGCGCTGTCGCCGGGGCTTGCGGAAGATGATTTCGAGCGCATCCGGGCGCTCGTCAGGGAAAAATCGCCTGATCTTCTTATCTGGCAGGTCGGTACGCGCGATGCGATGGCGAACAGCGACGTCGAGGAGTTCGAAGACACGCTGGGAGAGGTCAGCGACTGGGTCGAAAGCCGGGGGCCGGACCTTATTCTTGTCGACCCGCCCTTCGTGCCGCATGTCCCGCATGAACGTATTTACACGCCCTATATCGGCGAGATCGGCGAGATGTCAAAGTCCGAGGGCGTGCCGGTGCTGCGCCGCTATGCGGCCATGCAATATCTCGATGCCGAGGCGGACCGCTTCCGCATCGCGGACGACAAGCGGCCGCGATGCGTGCCGGAACTGATGGCGGAAGCCATCGTCCGCGCCGTCGGGAAGAAATAATCTGAATTCTATTTGGGTTGCGGGTCGGCAGCAGGCTCGGCCGGGCCCTCCGGGTTGTCGAACTGACCCTTGATCCAGGTCGCGCCATCGTCCAGTTCGTCGGCGACTTTCTCGGCGGTGTTTTCAACGCCTTCGCCGATATTCTCGAATGTGGTCTTCACGCCGTTTTCGAACTTGTTCCAGCCGTCGGCGGGTTCGGATGCCATCGCCGTCATGGGCGCGGCAATGAAAACAAAGGCGAGCATCGCGAAAGACCGGCGCGGCATGAGAACTCCTGCTTGAGCGCGAACGATGGATTTTTATACCGCACTATCGAGACGAACGAGATACAAAAAACCGGCCGACGGCGCGGCCGATATTTGACGGTTCTCTGTCATCGAGATCAGCGGCAACAGCGGCTGCGAAGGAAAGGGAACGAAAATGGGCAGTCACGAAAGCTGCGTACCGAAGTAAGGACAATAACCGCTATGTCTCTGTCGGACCGGGTTGGTCCCGAGATTCGGTAAGCGCGGGATTCAGCCGGCCGGAAGATGTCCGGCCGGCAATGTTCATATGGATCTCAGAATCGCAGATCGACAATCGGATCATCCGCGTCGATGACGACAAGCGCGGAGTCGAGCTTGATGTCGCGCCTTTCGCCATCCTGGTCGACAGCGTTGTGAACGGTCCAGATGCCGTCATCCTCGTCGAACTCGATTCGCTCCCAGGATGAAAAGCCCTCGGCAAAAAGCACATTGCCGATCTCGGCGTTTTCGTAGGCGGTCGGCGCACGATCCGCGAAGGCCGCGCTCAAGGGCACGGCGGCGAAAAATGTCGCTGCGACGATGCCGATAATTTTCTGAGACATGAATCTTCTCCTGAACTGAAAAACGAGCAAAGGAGATTCTAGGGCCGAATGGGGCGATGGGGTGTTTGCCGCCGGGCAAAAATTTGATGTCGTGGCCGTAGCGCGTTATCCGCGCCGTTTTCCGGTCGCTCGCCCCTTCGACGAGCGTCCACCGCGCGTGACGCGGCGAATTTCCACTTCATCGTCATGTGCTTCGGACGCAAGTCCCTCGACGAGAGAACGCGGTGCCGCAAGCGGCAGATCGCGGTTGTGCGGCCCCATTTCCTTCAGCGTTGGCCGGTGCACACGCGATTGGCGTTCGCCGTATTTGCCTGCCTCATCCTCGATTTCGGATTGCCGCACGAGCGCGTCGTCCGCGACAAGAAGCTCGGTCTCGCGCAGGCGCTTGAGTTCGTCGCGCAAACGCGCGGCCTCCTCGAATTCGAGATTGGCGGCCGCCTCGCGCATCCGCTTCTCGAGATCGGCGAGCGTTGCCTGGAAATTATGCCCGACCAGCGATCCGTCCTTCGTAAGACCGGAATCGACGCGTACATGATCTTTTTCGTACACACTGTCGAGAATGTCGGCGATGCGCGATTTTACGCTCTGCGGCGTGATGCCGTGCTCTTCATTATAGGCAAGCTGCTTTTCGCGGCGGCGCGCAGTTTCCGCCATCGCACGTTCCATCGAGCCGGTGATGGTGTCGGCGTAAAGCAGAACGCGGCCGTCGACATTGCGCGCGGCGCGGCCGATCGTCTGCACAAGCGAAGTCTCGGACCGGAGAAAGCCTTCCTTGTCGGCGTCGAGGATCGCGACCATGCCGCATTCGGGAATATCGAGACCTTCGCGCAAAAGGTTGATGCCGACCAGCACATCGAACGCGCCGAGCCGGAGATCGCGGATGATCTCGATGCGTTCGATCGTGTCGATGTCGGAATGCATGTAGCGCACGCGCACGCCCGCTTCGTGCAGATATTCCGTCAGGTCTTCGGCCATGCGCTTGGTCAGCACGGTGACGAGCGTGCGGTAGCCTTTTTTTGCCGTCTCGCGGATTTCGCCGAGCACGTCGTCGACCTGCGAGCGGGCAGGGCGCACCTCGACCGGCGGATCGATGAGGCCCGTCGGACGAATGACCTGCTCGGAGAACACGCCGCCGGTCTGCTCCATCTCCCATTTGCCGGGCGTCGCGGACACGCAGACGGTCTGCGGACGCATGGCGTCCCACTCCTCAAAGCGCATCGGACGGTTGTCCATGCAGCTCGGCAGCCGGAAGCCGTATTCGGCGAGTGTCGCCTTGCGCCGGAAGTCGCCGCGATACATCGCGCCGATCTGCGGGACGGTGACATGGCTCTCATCGACGAAGACGAGCGCATTGTCCGGCAGGTATTCGAACAAGGTCGGCGGCGGCTCGCCGGGCTTGCGGCCCGTCAGCCAGCGCGAATAGTTCTCGATGCCGGCGCAGCTGCCCGTCGCCTCCATCATTTCAAGGTCGAACATCGTGCGCTGTTCGAGCCGCTGCGCTTCCAGAAGGCGGCCCATCTTGTTCAGTTCGTCGAGCCGCATGCGCAGTTCTTCGCGAATGCCCTTGATCGACTGCAACAGCGTCGGGCGCGGCGTCACATAGTGCGAATTCGCGTAGACCTTGATGAAAGCGAGGTCGTTGGTCTTGTGCCCGGTCAGCGGATCGAACTCCTGGATGCTCTCGATCTCGTCGCCGAACAGCCCAATGCGCCAGGCGCGGTCTTCATAATGCGCCGGGAAAATCTCGATCGTGTCGCCGCGCACGCGGAACGTGCCACGGACGAAGTTGACGTCGGAGCGGCGGTATTGCGTCGCCACGAGATCGCGGATGAGGTCGCGCTGGTTGATGCGTTCCCCGACCTTCAGGCCGAACGTCATCGCGGTATAGGTCTCGACCGAGCCGATGCCGTAGATGCAGGACACCGACGCCACGATGATGACGTCGTCGCGTTCGAGCAAAGCGCGTGTCGCCGAGTGGCGCATGCGGTCGATCTGCTCGTTGATCGACGAATCCTTCTCGATATAGGTGTCGGTACGCGGAACGTAGGCTTCCGGCTGGTAATAGTCGTAGTACGAGACGAAATATTCGACCGAGTTGTTCGGGAAGAAGCTCCTGAACTCGCCGTAAAGCTGCGCGGCCAGCGTCTTGTTCGGTGCGAGAATAAGGGCCGGGCGCTGCGTCGCCTCGATCACCTTCGCCATTGTGAAGGTCTTGCCCGAGCCGGTGACGCCGAGCAGAACCTGATCGCGCTCCTGTTGGTTCACGCCCTCGACAAGTTCGGCGATCGCGGTCGGCTGGTCGCCCGCGGGTTCATAGTCCGATGCGAAGTCGAAACGGATTCCGCCTTCCCATTTCTCCGGGCGGGCGGGACGATGCGGCGTCCAGACCTTTCCCTGAAGCTCCGGGCGGCCATGCTGGATAAGATCCTCAAGAGCTTGCACGGTGGCCGACACGCCGCCGGTCCCGCCATCGGAAAGTCCGAGTTTTTCGGCAGGAGAGGGTGCCTCGCCTTCCTTGGCGGCGTCCCAGCGCCGGTCGCGCGGTGTGGCCAGCGGCGTAGCGTTGCGGCGCGTGCGCGCGGAAGGCTTCTTTCCGCCGGCCGTGTCGAGCACGTCGGGGTCGCCGATCAGGCTGGAGAATCCGTCGAGCGTATCGCCGGCGTCATATCCGGCCTGGGGCCGTTCGCCGAGGCCGCGTGACTTGCTTGGTTTGCGAGGCATGGGTGGAATATGGTCGTCTTCTGCGTGGAATCAAACGCTTTCAGGGAGCCTTTCATGGTGCTGCGTGTCGCTCTGGTCCTTGGCGGAATTGTCCTTTCGGTTCCGGCGCTCGCGCAAGGCTCCTGCGTAGCGCAATCCACGCCCGACAGCGCATCCCATCTCGATGTCCCGGCTCTGTTCCCCCACTGCCTGGGCGATAAACAGTGTGGGGCTGTGGACAAGACCGGCGCCTGGAAAGTCCCGCCGGTTCATATCGATCTTATCGTCGAGCAGGACTTCATCGTCGTGCCGGAGAACGAGGAATGGTCGAAATTCGCCTTCCTCGACGCCACCGGACAGAAGCTCGGCGGGGGCGATTACTCGATCAATATCGAGGAAGAAGTGCCCGTTGCGGAAGGGCTTCTGCCGGTCATTGCCGGAGGCAAGATGGGCTATGCCGACCGGACGGGCGCTCTTGTGATCCCCGCGACCTTCGACGAGGCGTTTGCCTTTCAGGAGGGACTGGCATCCGTCGTGGCCGGCGGCAGGAACCTCTTCATCGACAAGACCGGCAATACCATCGTCACGGTGCCCGAGGGTATCGACGATGTCGGCTTCTTCTCCAAGCACGGGGCCGTCGTCGGCAGGCAGGGTACATACGGACTTCTGGGTCGGGACGGTGCATTCGTCTTCGAGCCGCGCTTTCCCACGCTCTATGCCGACGGCCCCATTCTGGTTGGGCTGGAAGGGGACAGACTCGGCATTGTCGGCCCGACGGGCGAATGGGTCTCGCCGACCGATTTTCAATCGATCGGTTCGTTCTCCAACGGCGTCGCGCCTGCGGAGAAGGAGGGCAAATGGGGCTTCATCGACACCTGCGGCAACTGGAAGATCGAGCCGCAATACGATCTCGCCGCCGGTTTCGACGGTGGACCGGGACGGGTGAAAATCGGCGACAAATGGGGCCTGATCGACCAGGCCGGCAAGGAAATCGTGCCCCCGACATTTTTTCATGTCAGCGACGGCATCTGGATCGACGGGCTCATCAGCTACAGCCCTGACGAGGAAAAATACGGCATCATCGACACGACGGGAAAGATCGTCATCGAGGCCAGGTATGACAGCATCGAGCCGATCGGCGGCGGCGTGCTGCTCGCCTATAGCGGCGAAGACGAGAAGATGCTGAACCTCGATGGCAGCGAGATCATGATTCAACCGAAGCCGTAATTACGCGTGGCCTGCTTCCGATGACAGCATCGACGGATCGACGCCGAGCTTGCGCAGGCAACGCTCGTATTTTGCCTCGCTCGGCGTGTCGAAGATGATTTCCGAGTCCGCCGGACAGTTCAGCCAGCCGTTCTGCTGTATTTCGGTTTCGAGCTGGCCCGGCGCCCAGCCGGCGTAGCCCAGCGCAAGCACCGCGGATGCGGGACCTGAGCCGCTGGCAATGGCTTTCAGGATATCGAGCGTCGCGGTCAGCGAAATGCCTTCATCGATCGGCAGGGTCGAATTCTCGATGAAGAAATCGGCGCTGTGGAGCACAAAGCCACGGCCGGTCTCGACCGGGCCGCCGCGTAGCACCACGATGTCCTCGGCGCGGTGAGGCAAATGAATGCCCTGACCCTCGCTGATGATATCGAGCTGCACCAGAAGTTCGGGAAAGCGGATGTTCGTTGCGGGCTGATTAACTATGATGCCCATCGCGCCGTCCGCCGAATGCGCGCACATATAGATGACAGCGCGCGAAAAACGGTCGTCGAGCATCCCGGGCATCGCGACGATAAGCTGGCCGTCGAGATACCCCTCTTCGGATTGAGGGATGACATCCGAGGGAATCATGGCTCTGATTGTAGGTATGGCATGGGCTGTTTGAAAGATCGTGCGCGCATGTTTCATCCTTACTCACGCAAGTGTGGCTGGCGAGTCCCGGGGTTTCTGCCTTATTTCCAGAGCGTGACCGCTCGCTTCCTTAAAACGGCAGCCGCTGGCCTGCTGTTCCTCGCCACATTTCAGATGCCTGCCTTCGCCCAGGCGGTTTCGCCGTGGGTGGAGGACGGGCCCGCCAAATTGCGTCTTGTTGCGGGACAGCCTACCGGCGACGGCAGCCTGCTCGCGGGACTGGAAATCAGCCTGCAGCCCGGCTGGAAGACGTACTGGATCAATCCGGGTCCGACAGGCATTCCGCCGCGGCTCGATTTCACCGGGTCGAAAAACCTCAAGGCCGCGCAACCCCTGTGGCCGCTGCCTGTGCGGTTCGATGACGGCGGCGCGCAGTCTGTCGGCTACAAGGGGCTCACCGTCGTGCCGCTGCATATCGAGCCGGAGACCGCGGGGAAGCCCGTGACGCTGAAGGCGGTGCTCGATTTTGGAATTTGCGAGAATATTTGCGTGCCGGCGCATGCCGAGCTGTCGATTGAACTTCGTCCGGATGTGAAACCCGATGCGCTGGCGGCCGCGCGGCTTTCCGGTTTCGAGAAGCGCGTGCCGGTTGCCGCCAGGCTCGGTGGCGATGCGCCGCTTGCCATCACCGCGCTTGCCCGCTCCGGAGAGGGGATTGGCGTTACCGTGCGTTTTCCCGCCGAAGCGAAGGTGACGGATCTGTTCGCCAGCGCGGCGGAAGGCAAGGTCGGCATTCCGGAAAAAACCGGGCCCGGCAGCTATCGCATCGGCCTGAAATCCGCCCCGCCGCTGATTGAGCTTGTCGCTGTTGCGGATGGACAGGCGATCAAGGTGCCCGTCGCCCTCGACGGCCCTGCCGCAAAGCCTTAAGTAGGCTTCCGCATTTCAATCACCTCAGAGAGAGACGCTCATGTCCATAAAAGTCGGCGACAAGATTCCCGAAGCCACCTTCACCGTATCCGGCGCCGAAGGCCCGGCCAAGAAGACCACCGATGAGGTGTTCAAGGGCAAGAAGGTCGTTCTGTTCGCCGTTCCTGGCGCGTTCACGCCGTCGTGCCACAAGAACCATCTGCCGAGCTATGTCGCGAACTTCGACGCGCTGAAGGCCAAGGGCGTGGATTCGGTTGTCGTTACGTCGGTCAACGACGTGTTCGTGCAGGAAGCCTGGATCAAGGCTTCGGGCGCCGATGGCAAGGTCGAGGCGCTGGCAGACGGTTCGGGCGATTTCGCCAAGGCGGTCGGCATGGACATCGATCTCGGCAAGGCCGGTCTCGGCCTGCGTTCCAAGCGCTATGCCGCCATCGTCGAGGACGGCGTCGTGAAATGGTTCGACGTCGAGGACGCGCCGCCGAAGACCGACAAGACCAAGGCCGAAGAGGTTCTGAAGCACCTCTAAGAGGTTCTCTTCCGGAAACGGCGCCCGCGGGGCGCCGTTTTCATATGCGGCTCGAACAACCGGAACCATTCCATGCAGATTGCCGTCGAAGATGTGCTGACGCGCGCCGAGGCAGGGACCTTCCAGCGCCGGCTTCTGGGCATTTTCGGCCTCGTATGGGCGGCCGATGCGATGCAGGTTCTGGCCGTGGGCTTCACCGCCGCCTCGATCGCCGCGACGTTCGGGCTGACAATCCCGCAGGCGCTGCAGACCGGGACGCTGTTCTTCCTCGGCATGATGATCGGTGCCGCGGGCTTCGGACGTCTGGCCGACCGGTATGGACGCCGGCGTATCCTGCTCGTCACCGTCGCCTGCGATGCGGTGTTCGGGCTGCTGTCCGTGTTCGCGCCGTCCTTCGCGGTTCTGCTTGTTCTCAGGTTTCTGACGGGCATTGCGGTCGGCGGCACGCTGCCTGTCGATTACGCGATGATGGCCGAATTCCTGCCGCCCAAGAATCGCGGGCGGTGGCTCGTCATTCTCGAAGGATTCTGGGCCGTCGGTACGGTCGTTGTCGCGCTTGCGGCCTGGGCCGCCGCCACGGCCGGCGTCGCGGACGCGTGGCGCTACATCTTTGCCGTTACCGCCGCGCCGGCGCTGATCGGCATCTGGCTTCGGCTGTGGGTTCCGGAATCGCCGCTCTATCTGCTGCGGCAGGGAAGGGGGGGCGAGGTGAAGGAAACGCTCAACCTCATCCTGCGCACCAACAGTAAGCCGGAACTGGAGGCGAGCGTCACCATCGCTTCGCCGCCGCAGGGCATTCCGGAGCGCCTTTTCTCGCCGCTGCTCAGACGGCGCACCATTCTGATCCTCTCGATCTGGTTTGTGGTGTCCGCCTCCTATTACGGCATCTTCACATGGTTGCCGGCGCGTCTTGCAGGCGAGGGATTTGGCTTCGTGCGCGGATACGGTTTTCTCGTCATTGTCGCGCTGGCCCAGATTCCGGGCTATGCGCTGGCGGCATATGGCGTCGAGAAATGGGGGCGGCGGCCGACATTGATCGGCTTCTTGATGGCGTCCTCGTTCGGCTGCCTGATGTTCGTATTTTCGACCACCGCTCCGCTGATCTCCGCATCGATCCTTCTCATGAGTTTCGCGCTGCTCGGCACCTGGGGCGCACTTTACGCCTTTACACCGGAGCTTTATCCAACCGCCTCGCGCGGCACCGGCATGGGCGCGGCCGGCGCGATGGCGCGGCTTGGCGGTTTGCTGGCACCTTCGGCGTTTGCGCTCGTGATCGCACAGAGCTTCGGCACCGCGATTGCGCTGTTCGCCGCGCTGCTTGCCGTGGGCGCGGGGCTGGCGTTTTTGATCAATACGGAAACCCGCGAGCAGGCTCTGACCTGACGCTATGGGGCGTCAGCGCGTCTTGAACGGCGCCATGCCCTCGCGCGCAAGCTCGTCCGCGCGTTCGTTGTCGACATTGCCGGCATGGCCCTTGACCCAGTGCCATTCGATGTCGTGCTGCGTCGTCAGCGCATCGAGCTCCTGCCAGAGATCCTGGTTCTTGACAGGCTTCTTGTCGGCGGTCTTCCAGCCGTTCTTCTTCCAGCCGCGGATCCAGCCCGTGACGCCGCCGCGTACATATTGGCTGTCGGTGTGAATGTTCACGGCACAGCGCCGCGTCAGCGCCTCCAGCGCGCGGATCGCGGCCAGTAGCTCCATCCGGTTGTTTGTGGTTTGCGCTTCGCCGCCGGAAAGCTCCTTCGTCGTGCCGTTAAAGCGCAGCACCGCGCCCCAGCCCCCGGGACCGGGATTGCCGGAGCATGCGCCATCGGTCCAGATATCGACCCTGCCGTCGCTCATGGCCGCCAGCCATATTCCGCGACCGATCCGACCGCCTGGTGGAAGCGGAGCTTGCGCCAGTATTCGAGCGGATGCTTCGGCTGCACCATCGCGCCGGTCGGAACCGACAGCCAGTCCACAAGGCGCGTCAGCAGGAAACGCATCGCCGCGCCGCGCGCCAGAATCGGCAGTGCCGCCATTTCGTCGTCGCGCAGCGGCCGCGCCGCGTGATAGGCGGCGAGCAGGGCGCGGCCCTTGGTGGCGTTGTAGGCGTGATCGGGTTCGAAACACCAGGCGTTGAGGCAGATCATCAGATCGTAGGCCAGAATGTCGGTACAGGCGAAATAGAAATCGATCAGGCCCGGCGCGCGCCCTTCCAGAAACAGAACATTGTCCGGAAAAAGATCGGCGTGGATCGTGCCTGTCGGCAGATTCTTCGGCCAGTTCCTGTCGAGAAAGTTCAATTCCTCGGCGATGGCGCCCGCGAGGCCCGCGCGCACTTCGTTGGCGCGGTCGAGCGCGGTGTCGGCCAGCCGCTTCCAGCCGTCAAGACCGAGATCGTTGTCGCGGCAGAGCTGAAACTCCCAGGATGCGTTGTGGAACTTCGCCAGCGCGTCGCCGACCTGCGCGGTGTGTTCCACGGTCGGCCTGCTGCGCGAGATGCCGTCGAGGAACGTGACGATCGCCGCCGGGCGTCCGCACAGTTCGCCGAGCATCTGGCCGTCGCGGTTCTTGACCGGGAGCGGGCAGACGATGCCGTGTTCGGCGCAGTGCTCCATCAGCCCGAGAAAATAGGGAAGGCTCTCGCGCCTCACCCGTTTCTCGTACAGCGTCAGGATGAATTGCCCGCCGGTCGTGCGCAGCAGGAAATTCGAGTTCTCGACGCCTTCGGCGATCCCCTTGCACGAAAGATGGCGGCCGATGTCGTAGCCCGAAACGAAGCGTTCGAGGTCGTCTTCCGGCACCTCGGTATAAACGGCCATGGGATGCCCTGAGGCTAAGGTTGTAGCGCCGCCCGATTGTTGGCGCTTCGGGCTGCGTGTTATCGGCTGTACCCCGAAGCGTCAAACCCGGTGATACTGTGATTCCCTTCGAGTGGTATTGGGTTGTTTTCGTTCTTGTCGCCGCAGCGTTCCAGACAGTACGCAACGCAACGCAGAGAACGATCGCCGGCACATCCGGGACGCTCGGCGGCACCTATGCGCGATTCATTTACGCGTTGCCGTTTTCGCTGATCTTCTTCTCCATCGTGGTCTGGTTCTACGGACTGCCGTCATGGCCGATGCCGTCCTACTTCCTGTGGGTGGCCGTGGCCGGGCTCATGCAGATTCTGGCCACGGCCAGCCTGCTCGCCGCCATGCGCGGCCGGTCCTTCTCGGTCGCGGTGTCGCTGTCCAACACGGCGCCGGTTCAGGTCGCGATTTTCGCTCTTCTGATTCTCGGTGAACCGCTGACGCTCGGATTGGCGATCTCGGTGATCGCCGCGACCGTCGGCACAATGGCGATCTCCTGGCCGAAAGCCGGCATGGTGTTCGAACCGCGCTCGGTGTTGATCGGCCTGCTGGCCGGTTCGTTCTTCGCAATGTCTTCGGTGAGCTATCGCGGCGCGACGACGAGTCTGGATGCGCCGTTTCTGCTCGCGGCTTCGACCACGCTGGTGATCGTGCTGATCTATCAGAGCGTGATCATGAGCCTCTATATGGCCTGGCGCATGCCGGACGATCTCAAGGCCGTATTGCGGTCGTGGCGGACTTCGATGCTGGCGGGCTTGGCCGGGGCGTGTGCTTCGCAGCTCTGGTTCAGCGCATACGCGATCGAGGATGTGGCGCGCGTGCGTACCCTCGCGGTCGTCGAGATTCTCTATTCGCAGATCGTCTCGGCGCGGATCTTCCGCGAGCGCGCGCGTGCCGCTGAACTGTTCGGCGTCGCCTGTATTGTTGTGGCGATTGTAACGGTGCTGAACGCCTAGGCGGCGTCGACCGTGTCGACGTTCATGCCGCGCAGCGGGCGGGGCAGCGGGAAGAACATGTTTTCTTCCACGGCGGCCACCGTCTCGACCTCGACGTCGTAACGCTCGGCGAACGCGTCGATGATCTGCTCGACAAGGACTTCCGGGGCCGAGGCGCCGGCGGAAATGCCGAGCGTCTTGATGTCCTGGAATTCCGACCAGTCGATCTGGTGCGCTCCGTCGACGAGCCGCGAAACGCTCACGCCGCGCTGCTCGGCGACTTCCCGCAGACGCTGCGAGTTCGACGAGTTCGGCGATCCGACGGTGATGAACGCATCGCACTGATGCGCGATCTGCTTCACCGCTTCCTGGCGGTTCGTCGTCGCGTAGCAGATGTCTTCCTTGTGCGGCACGGTGATATTCGGGAACTTGCGCTTCAGCGCCTCGATGATGCCCGACGTCTCCTCGACCGACAGCGTGGTCTGCGTCACGAAGGCGAGCTTGTCGGGATCGTTCGGCACGAACGCCTCGACATCCTCAACCGTCTGGACGAGCTTGACCGCGCCTTCCGGCAGCTGGCCGACCGTGCCGACGACTTCCGGATGGCCGGCATGGCCGATCAGGATGATTTCCTTGCCGCGCTTGAAGTGGATCTCCGCCTCGCGGTGGACCTTGGTCACCAGCGGGCAGGTGGCGTCGAGAATCTGGAAATTGCGGCGCTTGGCCTCGGCCGGGATCGTCTTGGCGACGCCATGGGCGGAGAAGATGACCGGAGCCTGCGTGTCGTCCGGCACTTCGTCGAGTTCCTCGACGAAGACGGCGCCTTTCCGCTTCAGGCTTTCCACGACATATTTGTTATGGACGATCTCATGGCGCACATAGACCGGCGCGCCATAGAGCTTGAGCGCCTTCTCGACCACATCGATGGCCCGGACAACACCGGCGCAGAATCCGCGCGGCGCGCAAAGAAGGACTTTAAGAGGCGGCTTTTGTGTCGTCATATCCGGGTCAGTTGCGGTTTGAGGCCGGGTCTTGTCAAGCTTATGCCCCAACGGGGTATATAGGGTCCTAAAGCAAAAATCGGGCATAAATCCGGAGAGAACGCATGACCATGCGCCGTCAGACTGCAAAATTCGCATGGATACTGAGCCTCGCGACGCTCGCCATGACGGCATCCGTTTCCGCCCAGCCGGCCGATTCGACAGCCAGTTCAGGGATTTCAGGCGCACAGCTGGCTTTGTTCGGCTTCGGCAAGCCCTCCGAGCCCAAGGCGCCGCGGCCGGCGCCCAAACAGCCCTTCTATTGCCCGTCGGTGATGGTCCAGCCGGGCACCGCTGCCCATATCATCTATGAACGGGGCAAGGACGGCGACCCCATGGCTGTCCGCAGTCAGGTCCGCTTCGGCGAACTTGCCCGGGAATGCGTCGATCTCGGCGTCGAGGTCGGCGTGCGCATCGGGTTCTCCGGTCGCGCGCTGCTCGGGCCGATGGGCAAGCCGGGTCAGAAGATGGATGTGCCGGTGCGTTTCGTCGTCATCGACGATCAGCAGAAAGTCGTCCTCTCCCAGGTGACCCGCCTCCAGGTCGTCATCCCGCCGGGACAGAGCGGCGTCACCTTCACGCACGTCGAGGAACTGGGTGGGATTCCCATGCCGCAGGGCGGACTCCGCAACTGGAGTTTCCGTGTCGGCTTCGACACCAAGCCTGCGGGCCGTCCGCAGGGCTGACGCCTTCCTTTATAGGGCAGTCTATTTTGCCGCCAACCCTTTGTTAACCCTGCTTTTTAGGCGGCGTTTAAGGTTGATGGTTCAAGTTCTCCGCGTCGGTCCCGTTAGGTCACGCGTCGAGGACTTTGAATGTCCAATTCAGTATTGCGTACCCAGGCGCGCACAGCCGCGCCTGGGATGGACATCTCCGAAAGCCGGATAATTCTTGGCGACAGCATCGTCGAGATGAACAAGCTGCCGGCTGCCTCGGTCGATCTCATTTTCGCCGATCCGCCTTATAATCTTCAGCTTCAGGGCTCGCTCCACCGGCCCGACCACAGCCTCGTCGATGCGGTCGATGACGAGTGGGACCAGTTCGCCAGTTTCGAGGCCTATGACGCCTTCACGCGCGCCTGGCTGACGGCCGCGCGCCGGGTGATGAAGCCCAATGCCGCCATCTGGGTCATCGGCTCCTATCACAACATTTTCCGGGTAGGGGCGATCCTGCAGGATCTCGGCTTCTGGATTTTGAACGACGTCGTCTGGCGCAAGAACAACCCGATGCCGAATTTCCGCGGCCGCCGGTTCACCAACGCCCATGAGACGATGATCTGGGCGTCGAAATCCGCCCAGTCGAAATACACGTTCAACTATGAGGCCATGAAGGCCGGCAACGAAGACCTTCAGCTGCGTTCGGATTGGCTTTTGCCGATCTGCACCGGTGGCGAGCGCCTCAAGGACAAGAACGGCCGCAAGGTTCATCCGACGCAGAAGCCCGAGGCGCTGATCGCGCGCGTCCTGCTGTCGTCCTCGAAGCGCGGCGATGTCGTGCTCGATCCATTTTCCGGCTCCGGCACGACCGCGGCCGTTTCCAAGCGCTTCGGCCGGACCTGCATTGGCATCGAGCGCGATCCCGAATACGCGGCGGCGTCTCGCATCAGGCTCTCCGAAATCGAGACCCTCCCGGACGATGCCCTGACCGAGGCCCCCGCCAAGCGCGAGGCGCCCCGCGTAGCCTTCTCTTCCGTCGTCGAGCGCGGGCTTATTCTGCCCGGGGCGCGGCTGATGGATGCGAAACGTAAATACGAGGCGCTTGTGCGCGCCGACGGCACCCTGGCGCTCGGCAATGTGGTCGGTTCGATCCACAAGATAGGCGCCATCGCGCAGGAGGCGGAAGCCTGCAATGGGTGGACGTTCTGGCATGTCGAGACGCCGAAGGGCCTCTCGCCCATCGACATGATGCGCGAGCAGATCAGGGCCGAAATGGCCGGCATCGGCGCCTGATCCCGCGAACGCTTCGCAACCGCAAACATCGCTGTTGTATTACGCCCCCCGCGGCGTTAAGCGCCTGCGCGTGAAGCCGGAAAAACTCTTTCGCCTTGCGCTTATAAGCATCCTCGTCAGCCTGCTGGTTCTCGGGCTGAAAGCGGCTGCGTGGTGGCTCACTGGCTCCGTCGCCCTGTACTCGGACGCGCTCGAAAGCGTCATCAATGTCGTGACAGCGATCACATCGGCTGTCGCGCTTTGGTTCAGTCAACAGCCGCCGGACAAGAACCATCCTTTCGGGCATTACAAGGCCGAATATCTGTCCGCTGTCCTGGTTGGAATTCTGATCACGATCGCGGCGGTGTCGATCGCGCGCTACGCGTATTACGGATTTCTCGATCCGCGCCCCATCGATGCGCCGGCCGAAGGCCTGTTCATCAGCGGCTTGGCGACCCTGATCAACGTTTTCTGGGCGTTCGTGCTGATCCGCGTCGGACGGCGCGAGCGTTCCCTGGCGCTCGAATCGGACGGCAAGCATGTCTTCACCGACGTAATTACATCAGTCGGCGTTCTGCTCGGCCTCGTCGGCGCGGTGGTGTTCGATCTGCCGATCCTCGATCCGATCATGGCCGCGCTCGTTGCGGTCAACATTGTCTGGATGGGCGTCTTGCTGGTGCGCGAGTCGCTCGGCGGCCTGATGGATGAGGCGGTGACGCCCGACGAACTCGACAGGATCAAGGCCGTCATCGCGAGAGAAGCCCACGGCGCCATCGAGGCTCACGACATCCGCACACGGCAGGCGGGCAGGGCGACATTCGTCGAATTTCACCTTGTCGTCGCCGGTACGATGAGCGTTTCGGACGCCCACGACATCTGCGACCGGATCGAGCGTGCGCTGCAGCAGGACGTCGAAGGCGCGAGCGTCACGATCCATGTCGAGCCGGACAACAAGGCCAAGCACCAGGGGATCGTGGTCGTCTAGCCGCGCCCGAGTTCCAGCGCCTTGCGCATTACGCTGGGCAGCGCCTCGGCATCCGCTTCCAGCGACCACCAGCAACCCTCCGGCGCTCGCGTCCTTTGCGAGACTTCGGCGGCAAAGACCTGAAGCTCCAGTGAGAAATGCGAAAACACATGGTGCACGGAGCCGGTGCGCCTGCGCCAGGCGGCCTTCACCGGAGCCTGTTCAAGTGCCGCTTTCCGGTCGAACCGGTCCGTCCAGTCCGTACCCGGCAGCTCGGTCATTCCGCCAAGAAGTCCCTTGTCCTGACGCCGCCTGAGCAGCACCGCGCCGTCGGGGCGCGTCACATAGAAGGCCGCGCCGAACCGCGCCGGGCGCACCGCTTTTGCGGCCCTCTGGGGAAAGCTCTCCTGCGTTCCCTCGGCGCGCGCGACGCATGCGTCGTCCCACGGGCACAGCGAGCAGGCGGGGCGCTTCGGCGTGCAGATCGTCGCGCCGAGATCCATCATGGCCTGGGCAAAATCGCCGGCGCGTTTTGCCGGAACAAGCGGTTCGGTCAGCGCGCGGATGACGGGCTTTGCCTTCGGCATGACATCTTCGACGGCAAACAGCCGCGTAATGACACGCTCGACATTGCCGTCCACCACGGTGGCGCGCCGTCCGAACGCGATCGCCGCGATCGCCGCCGCGGTGTATGGACCGATGCCGGGAAGTTCGAGCAATCCTTCTTCTGTGTCGGGAAATGTCCCGCCGCGCGCCGACACGTCCTTGGCGCAGGCATGGAGATTGCGTGCCCGGGCGTAATAGCCGAGGCCCGCCCACAGCCGCATAACATCGTCGCTTGGTGCCGCGGCCAGCGCGTGCACATCCGGAAACCGTTCGAGAAACCGGATGAAATACGGGCCTGCCGCCGCGACGGTCGTCTGCTGCAGCATGATTTCCGACAGCCAGACGCGATACGCGTCAGCCCGCTCCCCGCGTTCGGCGCGCCAGGGCAAGCGGCGGCGGTGCCGGTCGTACCAGGCGAGAAGGGCGTCCGCGCCGGGCCGGCGGGGTTCGGATTGCTCGGCGGCGAGGGCCATGCGGCGGTTATAGCGCAGCTTTCGGCGGCTTAATCCCGCATTCCACAGCTTCACAGGCCTTGTTCGCTGCCCGCTTGCGCGCGCCGCCGCCGAGGCGGAGAAACAGGGGATGGTCGGGCCGGAAAAAAAGAGGCGCAAAACCCGTACGCTTGCCGAGCTCGTGCCCGGCGCGATGGGCGAAGCGTTGGCTGCGCAGGGCTTTGCCGGAAGCGAAATTCTGTTGCGCTGGAATGACATCGCCGGCCCAGACCTCGCCGCGCGCTGCGAGCCGGTCAAGCTCGCCTGGCCGCGCGGCAAGGCGGAGGGCCGCGACCGCGAGCCCGCCACCCTCCATGTCCAGGTCGAGAGCGCCTTCGCGCTGGACCTGCAGATGCAGAGCGCGGTCATTGTCGAGCGCATCAACCGCTATTTCGGCTGGCGTTGCGTCGGCGCCATCAAGCCGAAGCAGGGGCCTCCCGTTCGCCGCAAGCCGCAGCCACGAAAGCCGGAAATCCAGCTTGCGCCGGAGGAGGAGGCCCGTATTCGCGGTCTCACATCGGGTGTCGAGGATGAGCGCCTTGCCGAGGCGCTTCAGCGGTTGGGAAGGGCTGTTGCGGCTTCGAAACGCCGGTAACAATCCCGAATCCGCCCTATTTTCAGCCCCACCGAATGTGTAGAAAGCAGCCCCCAAAGTGGAAGGCCGCCCGGCCGGAAGGAAAAGTCCGATGAAGAGGTCCGCCCTGTTCGCAATTGCCCTCGTCGCGCTGATCGCTGTCGGCGCGGGCGGTTATTATGCGTCGCAAGGGGAACCCGAAGCGGCGACTGAAGTCGGGCCGGCGGCCGAGAGCGCGCCGGACGCGCATGTCGATCTCGCCACGCTTTTGATGCCCGGCCCGCTGCCGGACCAGGCGATGGGCGATGCCAACGCGCCGGTCACGGTCGTCGAATACGCATCGCTGTCCTGCTCGCATTGCCGTGAATTCCACGACGAGACGCTGCCAGAGGTGAAATCGCGCTTCATCGATACCGGCAAGGTACGCTTCATTTTCCGCGATTTCCCGCTCGATCAGTTTGCGCTGGCCGGGGCGATGATCGCGCGCTGCGCGGGCGACGGAAAGTATTTCCCGATCGTCGATGCGTTCTTCACGCAGCAGGAAAGCCTTCTCGGCGCTCAGGATCCGTTGGCCTGGCTGCAGAATTTCGGAAAGCAGGTCGGCTTCACGCAAGAGTCGCTCGAGGCTTGCTTGTCGAATCGGGAGCTGGAAGACAATCTTTTGGAGGTTCGTGAGACGGCGTCGGGGAAATTCGGGGTCAATTCCACGCCGACTTTCTTCTTTAACGGAAAGATCCGGCGCGGCGCGCTGACGCTTGAGGAATTCGAAAAAGAAGTCGAAGCCCTCACGAAATGAAGTCCGCACGCGGGGCGCGGACCGAACACACACCAGGTAACCTATGAAGCTTACCCGACTTCGCCTTGTCGGCTTCAAATCCTTCGTCGATGCGATGGAGCTTGACGTCCAGCCCGGACTGACCGGTGTGGTCGGCCCGAACGGCTGCGGCAAATCCAACCTCGTCGAAGCCTTGCGCTGGGCGATGGGCGAAGGCTCGCACAAGGCGCTGCGCGCCTCGGCGATGGAAGACGTTATTTTTGCGGGCTCCGGCCAGCGCCCCGCGCGCAACACCGCCGAAGTCACGATCTCCCTCGACAACGCGGGAAATGTCATTCCGCAATATGCCGGCGTCGACGAGCTTGAGATCACGCGCCGGATCGAGCGCGAGAAGGGCTCGGTCTATCGCGTGAACGGCCGCGAAGTGCGCGCGCGCGATGTCCAGCTTCTGTTCGCCGACGCATCGACCGGCGCGCGTTCGCCCGCCCTCGTGCGTCAGGGCCAGATCGGCGAGATCATCAATGCCAAACCGGAAGCGCGGCGCCGCGTTCTGGAAGAGGCGGCGGGCATTGCCGGTCTGCACGCCCGCCGCCACGAATCCGAATTGAAGCTCCGTGCCGCCGAGCAAAATCTCGAGCGCGTGGAAGACGTCCTGCAGCGCATGCGCTCGCAGCTCGACGCGCTGAAGCGTCAGGCGCGCCAGGCGGTGAAGTACAGACAGCTCTCCGGTGATATCCGCCGTCTTGAATCACTGCAGCTTGCGCGCGCCCATGCCGAGGCGGAAGCCGAGCGCGATGCGTCGAGAACCGCGCTGATTGAAGCCGAGCGCATCGTCGCCGAGCGCACGCTTGCGCAGAACGAGGCCGCGAAGAACGATGCGGTCGCGGGCCATGAATTGCCGGAACTGCGCAACGCCGCGGCGGCGTCGGGCGCCGCGCTCGAACGCCTGAAGCGCGCGGGCGAGGATCTCGACCGCGAGGAGCGTCAGGCGCGCGAGAAGATCGCCGATCTCGAACGCCGCATCGCGCAGCTCGAGAACGACCGCGCCCGCGAGGAGGCCTTGGCCAAGGACGCCGTCGAAACGCTGGAGCGGTTCAAGTCCGAACTGGCTGCGCTGGAAGCCGAAGATGCGGGCACGGAGGATGCGCAGGCGGCGGCTGCCGCGCGCGTCACGGATACGGATGCGGCACTGAAGGATGCCGAAACCGCGCTGGCGGAAGCGTCCGCCGCGCTTGCCGCGCGCACCGCCGAGCGCGACGCGCTGACCCGCACGCGTACGGACGCCGCTTCGCGTGTCGCCCGCCTGACGAACGATTTGCAGCGGCTTGAGAACGAAGCCCGCCAGCTCGATGCCAGCGCGCCGCCGCGGCAGCTCGCCGATCTCGCGGCCGATGCCGAAGCCGCGGGAGCCGCGCTGAAGAATGCCGAAGGTGAAGCTGCCGCTGCCGAGACGGCACTCGCGCAGGCCCGCGAGGCCGCGTCCCGCGCGCGCCAGGCGCAGCGCGAAGCCGAGACCGAGCTCAACAGGCTTCAGGTCGAGGCATCGACGCTGGCGCGCATGCTCGATGTCGATTCGAAGCACAAATGGCAGCCCGTGGTGGACGATGTGCATGTCGCACGCGGATTCGAATCGGCCATTGCCGCCGCGCTTGGCGAAGATCTGTCCGCCCCGCTCGACACGTCCGCGCCGGTGCATTGGGGCGAGGTCGATGCCGGGTCCGACGATCCGGCCCTGCCCGAAGGCGTTGAATCGCTCATCACGCATATCGAGGCGCCGCATGCCCTGAGGCGTCGCCTGTCGCAGATCGGCGTTGTCGCGCGGGAAGACGGCCCACGCCTGCAGAAGCATCTCAAGTCCGGTCAGCGTCTCGTATCGCGCGAGGGTGACCTCTGGCGCTGGGACGGTTTCACCGCCATGGCCGACGCCCAGACGGCGTCCGCTCGCCGGCTCGAAGGCCGCAACCGCCTGAAGGAAATCGAGACGGCGCTGATCGCAGCGTTCGAGACGGTGAAAACGCGCAAGATTGCCAATGCCGAGCAGGAGCAGGCGGTCGCCGCCGCCACGCAGGACGAGCAGGCCAAGCGCAATGCCGTGCGTACGGCGCGCGCCGCACTCGAAAAGGCGCGCGAAAGCGCCGCCGAGGCCGAGCGTGCCGCCGCCCATCTCACCGCGCGCCGCAACGCCATCTCCGAGCAGCTTCAGCGCGTCACGGCCGATGAAGCCGAAGCCAAGGCGGCACTTGCGTCTGCCGAAGAAGCCGTCGCCGCGCTTCTGCCGGTGGCCGATCTCGAAACGAAGCGCGACGAACTGCGCGCGGGCGCGGAACGTGCGCGCACCGCCTCGGCCGATGCACGCGCGACAGCGGGCACGATCACGCGCGAGCGTGAGGCGCGTCAGCGCCAGCGCGAGAACATCGTGCGCGAGCGTGCGAACTGGGAGCAGCGCCAAAGCGGCGCGTCCACGCGTGTCGCCGACATCGAGGAGCGCCGCGTCGCGGCGGCCGCCGAGTTCGAGTCGCTGCAGGGAGTGCCGGAGGAGGTGGCCGCCAAACGCCGCAGCCTGCTGAGCTCGATCGGCGAGGCCGAGACGGCGGCAAAAGCCGCGGCCGATCGCCTGGCCGAAGGCGAATCGAAAAAATCCGCGGCCGAAAACGCCGCGCGTGACGCGCTGCGCGCGCTCGGCGAATCGCGCGAGGTACTGGCGCGCGAGGAAACCCGCCGCGAAGCCGCCGATGCGCGTCTTGCCGATGTTCTGGCGCGTTATGTCGAATCGTTCGGTGCGCCGCCGGATACTGAGGCCCGCGCCGCTGCCGCCGATGGCGCTCCGAGCGAGGAAATGGCCGCCGATCTCGAACGCATGAAGGCCGAGCGCGACAGGCTCGGCGCGGTCAATCTGCGCGCCGAGGAGGAGATGACCGAGGTTCAGACCGCGCATGATTCGCTCGTCACCGAGCGCGACGACCTCGTCGAGGCCATCAAGAGTCTCCGCACCGGCATCCAGTCGCTGAACCGCGAAGGCCGCGAGCGCCTCACCGAGGCGTTCGACGCCGTGAACACGCATTTCACCCGTCTGTTCTCGACTTTGTTCGGCGGTGGAGAGGCGCAGCTTGAGCTCGTCGAAGCCGACGATCCGCTGGAAGCGGGGCTCGAGATCATTGCGCGCCCGCCGGGCAAGAAGCCTCAGACGCTCTCGCTGCTCTCGGGCGGCGAGCAGGCGCTGACGGCCATGGCGCTGATCTTCGCCATCTTCCTCACCAATCCGGCGCCGCTGTGTGTGCTGGACGAGGTCGATGCGCCGCTCGACGACGCGAACGTGGACCGCTTCTGCGATCTGCTCGACGCCATGCGCAAGGAAACCGACACGCGCTTCCTCGTCGTCACGCATAATCCGGTGACGATGAGCCGGATGGACCGCCTGTTCGGCGTCACCATGGCCGAGCGCGGCGTCAGCCAGCTCGTCTCGGTTGACCTCGAAGCGGCCGAGCGTCTGCGTGAGGCGGTCTGACGCAGGTTGCGCCGGGCAATTCTTTAGGCGTTCCAAACAGTTAAGATAGGTGTCGGAACTCCGCCGCTTTCTTGACTAGGGTGTGGCCCGCAACTATGGTGCCGCGAATTTCGGGGGCTCCGGCGAGCCTTCCGGCGCACGGGTCACCTATTCGCATGAGCGATAAAGACACGCAGGGCCGGGGAGGGACGCCTCAGGATCCTTCCGGTGGCGATTTCTCCGAACGACTTCGTCGTCTCGACACTGCGCTGAAGAAGGCGCAGGCCGACAGGACGGATGGTGACGAGCACAGCCCCCGGCCAAGCAAAAGCGTGGAGGGCATGGCCCAGGCGCTGCGTTTGGCCAGCGAGTTCGCGGCCGGCGTCATCGTCGGCGGTGGCATTGGCTGGGTGTTCGACTGGGCGTTCGGGCTGTCGCCGTGGGGGCTGATTGTTTTTCTTCTGCTCGGCTTCGTCGCCGGCGTTCTCAACATCCTGAGATCGTCCGGGCTGATGAAGAAACCGGGCGAGCGGGAATAAGAGCGGGATTTAAGGGCGACAATGGATCCGATCCACCAGTTTGCAATCACACCGCTGTTTGGCGAGGGCACATTTGCCTTCACCAATTCGTCGCTCTTCATGGTGCTGACGGTCCTCACCATCACGCTGTTTCTCATTCTTGCGACAGGCCGCGGCGCGCTGGTCCCCGGCCGCTGGCAGTCGCTCGCCGAGCTGTCCTACGAATTCGTCGCCAACACGGTGCGCCAGTCGGCGGGCAATGACGGCATGCGGTTCTTCCCGCTCGTCTTCTCGCTGTTCATGTTCGTCCTGGTCGCAAACCTGTTCGGCATGATCCCGTATTCGTTCACGGTCACGAGCCACATCATCGTCACCTTCGCGCTGGCGATGCTCGTCATCACAACCGTCATTCTTTACGGCTTCTGGAAGAACGGCCTGCATTTCCTGCATCTGTTCGTGCCGTCGGGCATTCCGGTGTTCCTGCTGCCGCTGGTCGTCGCGATCGAGGTCATTTCCTTCCTCTCGCGCCCGATCTCGCTGTCGGTTCGTCTCTTCGCCAACATGCTGGCCGGCCACATCACGCTGAAGGTGTTCGCGGGCTTCGTCGTGCAGCTTGTCGCTGCGCTCGGCGCGCTCGGCGGCGTGCTCGCGATCCTGCCGCTCGGCATGGCGGTGGCGCTGCAGGGCCTCGAATTCCTGGTGGCTTTCCTCCAGGCCTACGTCTTCACCATTCTCACCTGCATCTATCTCAACGACGCGATTCACCCCGGCCACTAAGCCGGGCGCACCTACCACCTTAAGGAGATCAGTCATGGAAGCTCTTGGTCAGTACATCGGCGCCGGTCTCGCCACCCTCGGCATGGGCGGCGCTGCCATCGGCGTGGGCAACATCTTCGCCCAGTATCTCGCCGGCGCGCTGCGCAATCCGTCGGCCGCCGACGGCCAGTTCGCCCGCCTCATCTTCGGCTTCGCCGTCACGGAAGCGCTCGGCATCTTCTCGCTGCTCGTCGCGCTGCTGCTCCTGTTCGCCGTCTGATTCATCCCTGCGCCCGCGGGCGCATGTAAGGATTGGACCACATGTCCGAGACGACGCAGCTCCTGAATGAAATCTCGCCCGGCGCCACAACGCCGGTCGAGAGCGTTCATCAGGAAGTCCACGACGAGCACGGCAGCGCATTCCCGCCGTTCGAAAGCGACACGTTCGCCTCGCAGCTTCTGTGGCTCGCGATCACGTTCGGCGCGCTCTATTTCCTGATGAGCCGCATCGCGCTGCCGCGCGTTGCCTCCATCCTGGAAGTCCGCTCCGACCGCATCGCGACCGATCTTGCCGAGGCCGACCGGCTGAAGCAGGAAACGGAAGCGGCGATCGCTGCCTATGAAGGCTCGCTCGCCACCGCGCGCGCCAATGCCCAGAAGATCGCGGGCGAAACGCGCGACAAGGTGCAGAAGGAAGTCGATGCCCAGCGCAAGGCGCTGGAGGATCAGCTTGCCGGACGTCTTGCCGAGGCGGAGAAGCAGATCGCCGCCACCAAGATGAAGGCTCTCGAGAATGTCCGGGCGATCGCGACCGATGCGGCGACGGATATCGTGGCCCAGCTTCTCGGCGACAAGCCGGATACGAAGGCCGTCGAGGCCGCCGTCGAAGCCTCGCTGAAGAACTGAGGAGAACGCGATGCTGATGACCGCCGAATTCTGGGTTCTCGTCTCCTTCGTCGTGTTCCTCGGCATTCTTGGCTATGTCGGCGTCCAGAAGACGATCCTCGGCGCGCTCGATACCCGCTCGAAGAAGATCGCCGAAGATCTCGACGAGGCCCGCGCGCTTCGCGAGGAGGCGCAGAAGGTTCTCGCCGATTACGAGAAGAAGCGCCGCGAGGCCGAGAACGAGGCCAAGGACATCGTCGACGCCGCCAAGGCCGAGGCTGAACGCCTTGCCGAGGAAGCCAAGCAGAAGTCCGAAGACTTCGTGGCCCGCCGCACCAAGATGGCCGAAACAAAGATCGCCCAGGCAGAGAGCCAGGCCATTGCCGAGGTCCGCGCCGTTGCGGCCGATGCCGCCGTGAAGGCCGCCGGCGAGGTTCTGAAATCGAGCGCCAAGGGCAAGAAGGGTGATGAGCTGGTGACCAAGGGACTCAAAGAGGTCCGCACCAAGCTGCACTGACGCATTCAGGGAGCGTCCAAAGCGAAAGGCCGCCCGAAAGGGCGGCCTTTTTGTTTGAAGGCAGGCGCAGCAAGGGAATCCTCATCCTGAGGAGGGCCAAAGGCCCGTCTCGAAGGATGGGCGGCAAGCTCATTTCCTGTCGCTCATCCTTCGAGACGCCCGCTTCGCGGGCTCCTCAGGATGAGGATCATTACTCCGCCGCTTCCATCTCGTTTTCGATAAACAGCTCCGCCTGCGTGGGCGCAATCACGCCTTCGCGCAGCTCCCACGCCAGCCGCACCGGCGCGAAGCTGCGGCGGTGGTGCCGCGTCGGCCCGAGATCGACAAGCGCCGCGCGGTGTTCGCGTGTCGCATAGCCGACATGGCGCTCGAAGCCGTAGCCCTGTACCGACATGCCGAGCCGCCGCATGATCCGGTCGCGCGTCACCTTCGCGACTATGGAGGCGGCGGCGATCGACACCAGCTTGGCGTCGCCGTCGATGACCGCTTCGGCCGGGCAGGGCAGGCCGTGCGGGAATTCCTTGCCATCGACGAACACGCGGTCCGGCCTGCGCGGCAGTGCCTCGACGGCGGCGCACATCGCCCACAAGGTCGCCTTGCGGATGTCGATCCGGTCGATCCGCGCCGGCGCGGCGGACACGAAGGCCACTTCCGCGCTCGCCATGATTTTCTGGTAGAGCGCCTCGCGCTTCTCCAGATCGAGAACCTTGGAGTCGTTCAGTCCCTTCGGGATGCGCTTCGGGTCCAGAATGACGGCGGCGGCCACCACGGGCCCCGCCAGCGGACCGCGGCCGGCTTCATCTACGCCCGCGACAAGCGTGCAGCCGTCCTTCATGGCGGCGCGTTCGCGCCGGAAGCTGGGGCGTGGTGTCGAGCGGGTGACCATCGGCGTCACTCTGCCATGTCCGCCGCGAGTCGGGGAGGTTAGGGTTAACGAAAGCTTGCACGAGACGCCCGCCGCCTTCTGCCCCTAAAACCTTGGGCGTAGAGAATGCGTCCTGCACGGGAGAAGGACCATGGCCACGGAACGCCGCAAGCATATCAGGAACCCGAGCTATCTCGGGGGCCGTATCGCGTTCAACCATCTGTACGCGACGATGGATTGCCTGGTTCGCAACGTGTCTCCCGCGGGTGCGCGGCTTGTCTTCAGCGCGCCGGCCGTGCTGCCCGACCGCTTCGTTCTGTCCATCCCGTCGCGCGAGCAGGCGATCAACGCCCGCATCGCATGGCGCAGCGAGACCGAGGCGGGCGTTGTGTTCGAGGCGCCGGAGCCTGTCCGCCAGATTGTCTCCCTGGAGATGGCGCGGAACGTTCGCCGCCTCGAGGATGAGCGCAAAAATCTGCAGCGCCGGATCGACGAACTCTCGGGCGCCAGCTGACGCGCCTGGTCCGGCCGATACACGCCAAATTTCCGGAATGTGATGAAGAGCGCTCTTCAGCATGCGCCTGTGTTCTTTTACGGCTCCTGATAATTCAGTTACAGCACAGTATGAAGTTCACGATCCGACCGAAGGTGACGGATGCCCAGGCCCACCGCGGGCATATGTCGGCAACGGCGATCGGTGCGCGAGAAGCCTTGAACATCGTCAAGCAGATGACTGGCGATGGCAGGATCGACGTGGAAATTCTGGACGAGAAGGGCAGGCCCTATGATCTCGTCGAACTCGAAAGGCTGGCGAAGTCGTCGGACGACGCCTGAAGCCTTCGCGTCACCTGGAAGGCTCGATGGAATCCGCATGTGCGGGGGCATCGCGCGGCCCGAGACCTATCCGCAGCAACGCAGTTACGCGGGATTTCAGGGGTATGGCACCCCGCAACGCACCCGGCCGCGCTTGCCGGGACGGCATTACAACAGCCGCAGCTGCTCGCCGGGGCGAGGCGGCGGCGCGAACAGGTCCTTACGCAGCGAAACGCGCTCCTCGTTCAGTTCGAGCCGCGTGCAGGCAAGATCGAAACGCCTGCCAATCGTCCATGCATAGACGCCGTCACCGATCATCCTCTTTCCCCACTCCGCCTCGTAAGCCTTTCCGTTGCGTGTCGATTTTACGAGGCTCATGACATGCGCCGCGCGCTCGGGCCGATGTTCAAGAAGCCATTCGTGAAACAGATCCTTGATCTCGTAGGGTAGACGCAGCAGCACATAGCCCGCGTTCCGCGCGCCCGCGGCCTTGGCGGAATCAAGCAGGCGCTCGATCTCTTCGTCGTTCAGCGCGGGAATGATCGGCGCCATCATCACTGTCACGGGGATCCCGGCGTCGGCGAGCGCCTTCACCGTCTCCAGCCTTTTGGCGGGCGTCGGCGCGCGCGGTTCGAGCTTTCGCGCAAGATCGCGGTCGAGTGTCGTGATCGAGATCGCGACGCGCGCCAGCCCGTCCGCCGCCATGGGCGCAAGAATGTCGATATCGCGCTGGATGAGCGCCGATTTCGTCACGATGCCGACGGGATGCCTCGTTCTCGCCAGCACTTCGAGAATGGAGCGCGTGATGCGGTATTCGCGCTCGATCGGCTGGTAGGGGTCGGTGTTGGTGCCGAGCGCCATGGTGCGGACGCTGTAGTTCGGGTCCGCCAGTTCCTTGGCCAACAGCTCCGCCGCGTTCGGCTTCGCCGTCAGCTTGGATTCGAAATCGAGTCCCGGCGACAGCCCGAGATAGGAGTGGGTCGGCCGCGCGAAGCAGTAGACGCAGCCATGCTCGCAGCCGCGATAGGGGTTGATCGAGCGGTCGAAGGAGATGTCGGGCGAGGAGTTGCGCGTGATGATCTTGCGCGCCGCCTCGAAAGAAACCTCGGTCTTGAAGGGCGGAAGGTCGGCGAGGCTTTCCCAGCCGTCATCCTCCAGCGAGCGCGTGTACGGCTCGAATCTTCCGTCCGGATTGGCCACGGCGCCCCGGCCGCGGCGCCGCTCGGCATTCACTCCGGTGCGGAGATCCTCCTCCGGAATGCGCTCATAGGTCAGGTTGGGGGCCGGGGCAGCCATGTTCGTATCCTCTGATGAATAAGAACATAACGGGAACATTAACGCAAGAGTTCCCTGCGGCGAAAAGGAAAACTGTCCGCAAATATGGGCTGTGCTATAGGGAAACCCATGATCAGCGTGGTGGTTCCCGCAGCCGAAGACGAGCAAGGACTCGTCGGCACACTGGCTTCCCTCGTGCCCGCCGCCGCCGATGGCGCGGTCCGTGATGTCATCGTGGTCGATGCGGGCAATGCGCCCGGCGTCCCTGTCATCGCCGACGCCACGGGCTGCAATTACATCAAGGGTCCGCAGGCCCGCGAACGGCGGTTGTCGATCGGTGCGGAGGCCGCCAAGGGGCCGTGGCTCTTTTTCCTGATGCCCGGCGTAGAGCCGGAAGAGGGCTGGTTCCGCGAAGCCCGACAGTTCATCGAGCGCACCGAACGCAAGGGCACGGTCGACTCGCGCGCCGCGGTGTTCCGCATCCGTCTGGACGGAGATGGCGGTCTGCTGCGCCGTCTGTTCGGTCCGCCGGCCGGCAGCTATGGCCTGCTCATTCACCGCTCGTTCTACAACAGCCTCGGCGGCTTCCGGCATTTGCCGGCGGTCGAGTATGTCGATCTCGTACGCCGTATCGGCCCGACGCGGATCGAGCGCCTGCGCTCGGCGCTGTTCGTTGCCGAGCGCGCCGAAGAACAGGCGAAGCCGGGTTCCGGCATCGGCGCCGCGCTGCTGATGCTGCGTTTCCCCGCGCGTCTGGTCGCGCGGCTCTACGGCTAGCCCTTCTTCCGCTTCAGATGTTCGTCGAGACGCGGCGCGATCTCGACGAAATTGCACGGCATGTGCCGGTAATCGAGCTGGCTCTGCAGGATGCCGTCCCAGGCGTCGCGGCAGGCGCCGGGCGATCCGGGCAGCACGAAGATGAATGTGCCGCCCGCGACGCCTGCGGTGGCGCGTGACTGCACGGTGGACACGCCGATCTTGTCGAACGATATCCGGTGAAACACGGCGGAGAAGCCGTCCATTCTCTTTTCGAACAGCGGCTCGATGGCTTCCGGCGTCACGTCACGGCCGGTGAGGCCGGTGCCGCCCGTCGTGATGATCGCATCGATCCCCGAATCCTCGATCCAGGTTTTCACCTGCGCCTGTATTTTTTCCACATCGTCGGTCACGATCGCGCGCGCGGCGAGCGTATGTCCCGCGGCGGTCAGGCGCTCCGCCAGCACACCGCCGGACTTGTCGTCCTCGGGCGTGCGCGTGTCCGAAACGGTCAGAACCGCGATCTTCAGCGCAATGAACGGCCGGCTTTCATCGATTCTGGACATGATTTCTCCTAGGGTCCCGCTACATCGCATGTCTTGATGGGGTTTCTCAACGGCGGCCGTAACTTCATACTTCGGCGCGCGTTGTTCCGCCGGGGGACAGGAGAAGCGGTTTGGGACGTCTTTTGTGGGGAGCTGTTTTCGTCAGCATCGCCGTGGTCGCCCTCATGCACTTCGCCGGCCTTGAAGTGCCGCTGGAGCAGGAGGAGGCGATCCGGCGCGAGATCGACGCCAGCGTCACCGCGCCTGCCATCGAGGCCAAGATCGAGGCCGCGCTGGCCCGCAACGACATCGACGAGGCGGCGATGTATGCCGAACTCGCCACCGAATATAAGCGCCCCATCCGTACCGATCTTGTCGAGCGCATCGCCGCGGAGAACGCGGCCGGCCCGGCGGCCCAGCGCGGCGCGATGGAATTCGGCGCAGGCTTTTTCAAAGGCGAAGGCACAACGGTCGCGGGCCTCGCCGGGGCCGTCACCTCCGATCTCACCGTGGTCGGCGATGTGCGCGACATCGCCCATGAAGGCGGGCTGATGATCACCGGGCAGGATTACAGCGAGATCATCCTGGGTCTTGCGACCGTCGGTATTGTCGCCACCGGCGCAACGGTCGCGACCGGCGGGGCCGGGCTTCCCGGCAAACTCGGCGTGTCGGCGCTGAAAGTGGCCGCCAAGGCCGGCACGCTGACGGCGGGCCTCGGTGCCGCTCTCGGGCGGGCGCTCCGCCGCACGGTGGATTACGACGAACTCGGCGGCGTGCTGCGTGCCACAGCGACGCTCGATTCCGCCGCCGTGCGCGATGCTGCCGGAAAGGTGGTCCGCCGTGCGTCGTCGGGCGATCTGGCGAAAATGGTCGGCGACGTCCGGCATATCGGCGAAGTCACCGGGCCGGGCGAAACCGTGCGCCTTCTGAAATACGCGGACTCGCCCGAGCAGTTGTCGGATCTCGCGGCCATGTCGTCCCGCTTCGGGCGCACCACCCGTGGCATCGTCGAACTGACCGGCAAGGCGTCTCTGCGCGCCTTCAAGACGGGCGTTCGCATCGGCCGGGTCATTCTCGAAAACCTCGTGGCGTTCGTCATCTGGTTCGGCGGCATCCTCAGCCTGATCTTCACGCGCGGCGTCTGGCGTATCGCCCGCCGCGCGCGCGCCTGATAGAAGACGAAAAAACAGGCTGGGAGAGGCGCTTGATCATTGCCTGCGCCACGGATTCGAACTTTGCCGAGCTGGCCGGCGCCATGCTCCGCTCGATCGCGGTAAACGGCGAGGTGCCGGAAGCGGAAATCGTCGTGTGCGGCGATGGCCTCACCGCGCGCGAGAAGGACTGGCTCGTCCAGTCGGCGTCCGGTCTGAAGGTCCGCTTTGTCGATGTATCGGACGAATACCGCGCGCGTACCGCGAAGTTCTCGACCACGCGTCATGAAACGCGATCGACATTCACGCGGCTGCTGCTGCCTGTTCTGTTGCCCGAGATCGACGGGCGTATCCTTTATCTCGATGTCGATGTCATAGTGAATGCCAGCCTGCGTCCGCTGTTCGATATGCCGCTGAATGGCAGTCCGGTGGCGGGCGTGCCGGATGCGATGGACCCGGACTACATCGCCAACAAGAACCGCCAGGCCGGGCGCGACGAGAATGCTCCTTACGTCAATTCCGGCGTGCTTCTGATCGATCTCGCCCGTTGGCGCGAACTCGATATTTCAGACCGGTGCTTCGAGATGCTGTCCTGGGCGCCGGACCTGATGCATGCCGATCAGGATGCGCTGAACGCCGTGGCGGGCGATGACATGATAATGCTCGACCGCGACTGGAACTTTTATGCCGTCAACGCGCGCTGGTTCAATCGCGACCGCTACGCCGCCGCGCACATCATTCACTTCATCAGTTGGCGAAAGCCCAATCTGATTGAGTGCGATCATCCCGCGCGCGACATCTTCCTTGCACATCGCGCCGAAACTCCATGGCGCAACGAGCCATTGAAGACCCGGCGCGCCAAGGGTTTTCGCGCTTTCCTCATCCAGCTTCTGCTGAAAACCCGCCCGTCCTTCCGCACCCGCCCCGCTACGGCGAAGGACATCGCCGCGGTGAACAGGGTGAACGATCAGTCCTTACAGCTCTGACGCCGCGAAGGTGTTGCAGCTCTGCACGTTGCCGCTCTGCAATCCGGTCTTGAACCAGCGGACGCGCTGTGCGGACGAGCCGTGTGTGAACGAGTCCGGAACGACCGTGCCTTGGGTTTGCTTCTGGATACGGTCGTCGCCGATCGCGGTAGCGGCGTTGATGGCCTCTTCGATGTCGCCGTCTTCCAGCACGCCCTTCTGCTGCGTATGCGCGGCCCAGACGCCGGCAAGGCAGTCGGCCTGAAGTTCGGTGCGTACCGACAGCTCGTTGCTTTCGCTGCGCGAGGACTGCTGCCGCTCCTGCATGACGCGCGGAAGAATGCCGAGCAGGTTCTGCACATGATGGCCTACCTCGTGTGCGACCACATAGGCATAGGCGAAGTCGCCCGAAGCCTGGAAGCGTTGCGACATTTCGCGGAAGAAGCTGGTGTCCAGATAGACCTGCTTGTCCTGCGGACAGTAGAACGGGCCCATGGCGGCCTGACCCATGCCGCACGCCGACGGCGTCATGCCGGAGAACAGCACGAGGCGGGGCTCCTGATAGGTTTTTCCGTTGTCCTGAAAAATCTTCGTCCAGACGTCCTCGGTCGATCCGAGAACCGAAGCCATGAACTGTCCGATCTCGTCGTCGGGCGTGCCTTGCTTGCCCGCCTGCTGCGTTTGCTCGGTTCCAGGGCCCTGGATCATCTCCATGCCGCCCATGATGATCCGGGGGTCGATCCCGGTCGCCCAGGCTATAAGGCCGACAATAATGAGAGTGCCGATGCCCAGGCCGCCCCGGCGCATGCCACCGCCACCACCCATGCCGCGGCGGTCCTCGACATTGCCGCTACGCCTCAGATCACCCCAACGCATGCTTCAGCCTCCTGAGCTTTCCTGCGTACAGGAGAGAACGCCGGGCCGGGCGTCAAGTTCAACACGTCAATGATAGCCCTCGCCGGGGGCGACCTTGCCGCGGAAGGTCCAGTAGACGAATGCCGTATACCCCAGCACCATCGGCAGAAGAAAAAGCGTCCCGATGAGCATGAAGATTTGCGATTCCGGGGCGGCGGCCGTGTCCCAGAATGTCAGGTGCGGCGGGACGAGATAGGGCGCGGTCGAGATCACCAGCCCCGCATAGCCGAGCAGGAACAGGCCGATCGTGCCCATGAAGGGTAGCGCATCGTGGCTCTTCGGATGCTGCAGCCAGCGCCACACGAAGAACGCCAGCAGGGCGGTAACGAGCGGAATAGGCCACAGGAAATAGAAGTTCGGCAAGCTGAACCAGCGTTCGGCGATGCGGTCTACTGAGAGCGGCGTCCAGAGGCTGACAATCCCCATGCCCGCCAACATGAGCAGCAAAAGTTGCGGAGCCATACGCTGACCAAGCGCTCGCGCGGGGCCCGTTGTCCGCATGATCAGCCAGGTCGCGCCAAGGAGGCCGTATCCGGCAACAACCGCGAGCCCGGTCAGGATCGAGAACGGGGTCAGCCAGTCGAACGCACCCCCGCCATATTGGCCGTCGACGACATTGATGCCCTGGATGAGGGCCCCGAGGATCACACCCTGAAGAAACGCCGCAACCGTCGAGCCGCCGGCAAAGGCGATGTCCCACCATCTGTGGTTGGGCTTCGCGACCCATCGGAATTCGAAGGACACACCGCGGAAGATCAGGGCCAGCAGCATGCCGATGATCGGCAGGTACATCGCCGGCATGATGACGGCATAGGCCTTGGGAAACGCGACCCACAGACCGCCGCCGCCGAGGACAAGCCAGGTTTCGTTGCCGTCCCAGAACGGCGCGACCGAGTTCATCATTACATCGCGGTCGGCTTCCTTCTTCGTGAACGGAAAGAGGATGCCGATCCCGAGGTCGAAACCGTCGAGAAGCACATACAAGGCGACCGCCGTGCCGATCAGGCCGGCCCAGATGACGGGAAGATACCATTCCATGGCTCAGTTCCCCTTTGTCTTGTTCTTCACGGCCTTGCCCGGGCCATCGCCCGGGCTCTTGCCGGTCGCTTCCCGAGCGGCCTCTTCGGCGGCGGAGATGGGTCGGTTCGGCAGGCCGGCGGGGGCCGCGGCCCCGGCGCCTTGCGGGCCTTTCACGATCAGCCGGTTGATGTAGTAGACGCCGGTCGCGAACACGATGCCGTACACGAACACGAACAGTATCAGCGTGCCCAGCACGCTGGCGCCGGGCACTGGCGAGATACCGTCCGCGGTTTTCAGAAGACCATACACAAGCCAGGGCTGGCGGCCCTGTTCGGTCACGAACCATCCCGCGAGGATAGCGATGAAACCGACCGGCCACAGATAGGATGCATATGTGAGGAACCACGGCGTTTGGAACAGCCGCCCCCGCCACCACAGGTAAGCGCCGGCAAGGCCTGTCGCGATCAGCAGCAGGCCGATGCCAACCATGATGCGGAAGGCGAAGAACACATTGGCGACCGGCGGCCGCTCCTCCGGAGGCACTTCGTTCAAGCCGGGATATTTGCCGTCCCAGCTGTGTGTCAGCACCAGCGATCCTGCGTAGGGGATCGCAATCTCAAAATGGTTCTTTTCCTCGCTCTGGCTCGGAATGCCGAACAGTACGAAATGTCCGGACGTCTCGGTGTTCCAGTTGCCTTCCATCGCCGCGACTTTCATCGGCTGATGCTCAAGCGTGTTGAGTCCGTGCATGTCGCCAATGAAGAGCTGCAACGGCGCGGTGACGAAGATCATGCCGACGGCCATCCGCAGCATTGTTTTGGCGTCCTCCGTGTAGTTGCCGGCGAGGAGGTAGCGCGCGCCCACGGCCAGCACGACGGCCGCCGTCGTCAGATAGGCCGCCGTCAGCATATGCGCGAGGCGCAACGGAAAGCTCGGATTGAAGATGATCTGCAGCCAGTCGAGCGGAAAAGCGACGCCGTCGCGAATCTCATGCCCCGCCGGCGTCTGCATCCAGGAATTGGCCGAGAGAATCCAGAACGCGCTCGTTGCCGTTCCGATCGCGACCAGTGCGGAAGCCAGCGTCAGCAGCCAGGGCGGAACACGGTTCCAGCCGAACAGCATGATGCCGAGGAAGGTAGCTTCGAGGTAGAAAGCTGTAAGTACTTCGTAGCCGATCAGCGGCCCGATGACATTGCCGGAAAACTCGGAGAAGCGGCTCCAGTTTGTGCCGAACTGGTAGCTGAGCACGATGCCGGACACGACGCCCATGGCGAACGACACGGCGAAGATCTTGGTCCAGAACCGCGCGAGGCGGTGGAATTTTTCGTCGCCCGTCCGCAACCAAAGCAGCAGCAGGACCGTCACATAGGCAGACAGGCCGATCGTGAAGGCTGGGAAAATGATGTGGAACGACACCGTGAACGCGAATTGTATTCGCGCAAGCAAGACGGGATCGAATTCCATCCGTGGAGCCTCCCAGAGCCGCAATCAAACCGCAGCGGGGTTAAGCCGTCTACGGGCTAGTTCAAATGATTCAAATCAATCCCGACCGGTTGCGATGGCCGATTTCAACATTCGGAAGTCGCGCCATGCGAGCTTCTTTTGCGATGGCGTCCTCAGCAGATAAGCGGGGTGAAGGGTCGGCAGGGCTTTGATCGCCTTGCCGCCGTTGTCGTAGTCGAGCCAACGTCCGCGCAGCTTCAGAATGCCGTCCTTCGTCCCTGTCAGGGCGGCGGCGGATGACCCCCCCAGCAGGACGAGAATTTCCGGATCGGCGAGTTCGATCTGCCGCTGGATGAACGGCAGGCAGAGCTGCGTCTCCTGGGGGGTTGGCGTGCGGTTGCCCGGAGGACGCCACGGAACGACGTTGGCGATATAGACTTCCGAGCGGTCGAGGCCGATCGCCTGGAGCATCCGGTCGAGCAATTGCCCCGCGCGGCCGACGAAAGGCTTGCCTTCCCGGTCCTCGTCGCGGCCCGGCGCCTCGCCGACAAACATGATACGCGCTTGTGGATTGCCATCTGCGAAAACGAGTCGGGTTGCCGTCCTGCGCAAACCAACCCCGTCATAGCTATCGAGGAGCGCGCGGAGTTCGTCCAGCGTCCTGGCGCTATGGGCCATGGCCCGGGCGTCCGCGACCGCGCTTTCCTGCGCAGGAGTCGCGGCAGGCGGAACGGCGACAGGCCGGTTTGCCTCGAAAGGAGGCAGGGGCCGTTCCCGGACCGGCTTTGCTTCGATGGCCTTCTCGGCCGAACTTTCGGCAAAACGGTCCTGCGGCTCGTCCGAAAGGGCGATGTCCACACCCATCTCGGCGTACCAGGCCAGCAGTTCGGCGGCGGCGATTTGAGGTGAAACTGCGTCCATCGGACCTAGAATAGACTGGATCAAATGCGGGTTCACGCCGCATTCATGCCGCGAGCGTGTTTTATGCCCTTTAAACCCGAAGGGGGGAGGGGTAAAAACACGTCTCCCGGGCCGCTCACGAAAGACACGCTTTTGCCTCTCATCGTCAGATCCGCACGCCCAATCGTCGTTTTCTGTGCCATGGCGCTGTGCGCCGTCCCGGCGCTGGCCACCACGGCGGAAGGTTCAAAACCTGCTGAACTGTCCACGGCATCCGGCAACTATCTGGCCGGGCGTACGGCGGCCGTACTTCGGGACATGGATGCCGCCGCGACCTTTCTCCGGTCGGCCTTGCGTGCGGCGCCAAAGGATGCCGAACTTCTCGACCGCACATTCCGCATCGTTCTTGCCAGCGGCGATTTCGATCAGGCGGCCGCCCTCGCCGAGCGTGTTGCCGAGGTCGATCCGAACAACCGTCTCGCCCGCCTGACGCTTGCGGTCCGCGCCATCAAGGCACGTCAGTATGCGGCCGCGCGCACCCAGCTCGGCCAGGCGCTGCGCGGTCCGATGCCGGATGTCGTGGCGGCCCTCGTGTCTGCCTGGGCCTGGCAGGGATCGGGTGATACCGCGCGTGCGCTCAAGACGGCGGATACGCTCAGCGGCAACGACCTCATTACGGTGTTCCGCGATCTGCACGCAGGCCTCATCGCCGATATCGGCGGTAATTCGGCCGAAGCCGGCAAGCGTCTCGAGGCGGCCTATAATGCCGACCAGTCGCTTTATGTTGTTGTTGATGCGTATGCCCGCCATCTCGCCCGTACCGGCAAGCGCGATGACGCGCAGAAGGTATTCGGCGAACTTGCGGCCAAGATGCCGCGCAATGCGCGGCTCGCCGATACGATCGACGATCTTGAGAAAGGGCGGAAGATTTCGCCCCTGATCGACAATGCCAGGGATGGCGCCGCCGAGGCGCTGTTCACCTTTGGCCACCTTGCGAGCAGGAGCGAGTCGGCCGAGATCGGCCTCGTCTATCTCAATCTTGCGCTTTATCTCAATCCGCAGCACGAGCTGGGGCTTCTGACACTGGCTGATCTTCAGGAAACAATCGGTCAGCACAACGAGGCGATCGAGGTTCTGCGCCGCGTGCCAGCAGCCTCCGCGTTTCATGATGATGTTGATCTCCGGATCGCCATCAACCTCGCCGCGTCGGACCGCAACGAAGACGCGGAGAAGCAGCTTCGTGCGCTGATCGCCGAAAACAAGAACGATATCGATGCCATCGTCGCGCTTGGCAATCTGATGCACCGCGAAAAGAAATATGCGGACGCGGCTGCCGTCTTCTCGCAGGCCGTGGATGCCACGGTCGAGCCGAAGAAATCGGACTGGTCGCTGTTCTTCGCGCGCGGGGTTGCCTATGACGCGGCCAAGGACTGGCGGCGCGCAGAGAAGGATCTGCGGATGGCTGTCGATCTCGATCCCGAGCAGGCGGTGGCGCTGAACTATCTCGGCTATTCGTGGATCGATCGCGGTCTGAACTACGACCAGGGCGTAGACCTGATCAAGAAGGCGGTCGAGCTTCGGCCCAACGACGGCGACATCGTCGACAGTCTCGGCTGGGCCTATTACCGACTCGGCAAATATCCGGAGGCCACGACCGAGCTTGAGCGCGCAGTGGAGCTGAAGCCGCAGTCGTGGGAGATCAACGACCATCTCGGCGATGTCTACTGGCGCACGGGCCGTCAGCTTGAAGCCAAGTTCCAATGGCTGCACGCCCTGTCTCTCGAAATCGACGACGAGAAACGCGGTCCCATCGAGCGCAAGCTCACCGAGGGGCTGGATAAGGTCGAGGCCGAACAGATGGCCGCGAAGCAGGCCGAGAACAACACGGCGCCCGCAAATCCCGGCACCGCCAAACCCTGATCTGTACCCATGCGCACCGAGCGCGCGCCAGCGAAGATAAACCTTACTCTGCGCGTGCTCGGCCGGCGTATGGACGGTTTCCACGAGCTCGAAAGCCTCGTTGCATTTGCGGGGGTGTGCGATCTCGTTTCGCTCGATCCGGATCGCCCCTTCGGGCTTGATACGGAGGGCCCTACGGCCGCCTCTGCCGGGCCTGACAGCGACAATCTCGTCATTCGTGCCGCACGGGCGCTCGAGAAGCGGGTACCTGGCCTGAAGCTCGGGCGCTTCTCGCTGAAGAAAAGACTGCCGGTGGGCGCAGGCATCGGCGGCGGGTCTTCGGATGCCGCCGCGGCACTGCGGCTGCTCGCGCAGCTCAACACTCTGCCGCTCGACGATCATCGTCTGTACGAGGCCGCGGCCGAAACAGGTTCCGACATTCCCGTCTGCCTGACGCCGACCGCACGCATGTTCCGGGGGCGGGGAGAGAATGTTGGTCCCGGCATCGAACTGAGGCCGCTGGCTGCGGTGTTGGTCAATCCGGGCGTTCACATCTCGACACCGGATGTATTTCGCGGACTGGGTCTCAATCCCGGTATGCCGGGTCCGTCGAGCGGGCCGGGCGTCGAAAAATTTCATGGAGATATAAATACTTTGGCTGGGCTGTTCGCGCAGGAC
>LNFM01000897.1_pt1 | contig 70248 bp, 72 predicted proteins | sample 596031 | NCBI WGS metagenome assembly LNFM01 (sample SAMN04254537, study PRJNA301005) | activated carbon metagenome | isolation source: dual media filters at the Ann Arbor, Michigan drinking water treatment plant | place: USA: Ann Arbor
GGCCGCCAAGGTATCGCCTTGGCGGCCTTTTTTGTTGTCGCCGCATTGGTTACGGTGCGCGGGAAAGAGCATTGCCGGACGAACGGCAACGGGGGCTTCAGCCATGATTGCAGACGTCAAACGAACGCCGGATGAGCGGTTCGCCAACCTGCCCGGCTACGCTTTCGCGCCGCACTATGTTGACACCCTGGCCGGCTATGAAGGCCTGCGGGTCCACTACATCGACGAAGGCGCGAAAGACGCCGCCCGGACGTTCCTGTGCCTGCATGGGCAGCCCAGCTGGAGCTATCTTTACCGCAAGATGATCCCGGTTTTTGCGGCCAGCGGGGCACGGGTCGTCGCCCCGGACTGGCTCGGCTTCGGGCGCTCCGACAAGCCGGTGGACGACGCCGTCTACACTTTCAATTTCCATCGCAACATGATGCTGGCCCTGATCCGCCACCTGGATCTGACCAACATCACGCTGGTGGTTCAGGACTGGGGCGGCCTGCTCGGGCTGACCCTGCCGGTGGACATGCCGGAGCGGTTTTCCAGGCTGATCGTGATGAACACCACGCTGGCCGTGGGCGCCTCTCCGGGTCCCGGTTTCGATGCGTGGAAGGCCTTTGCGGCCAGCCAGCCGGACATGGACGTTGCCGCCCTGATGAAGCGGGCGAGCCCGAATCTGTCAGACGCCGAAGCCGCCGCCTACAGTGCGCCGTACCCGGACATTTACTACAAGGCCGGTGTCCGGCGTTTTCCGCAGCTCGTCATGGTCAAGCCCGACATGGAAGGCGCGGACATCTCGCGCCGGGCAGCCGCCTGGTGGCGCACTGACTGGCAGGGAAAATCCTTCATGGCCGTGGGCGCGGCCGATCCGGTGCTCGGACCGCCCGTGATGGAACTCCTCCGGCAACAGATCAGGGGTTGTCCCGAAGCCTTGGTCATTCCGGACGGCGGCCACTTCGTACAGGAATGGGGCGACATCATCGCGCCGGCCGCGTTGAAGGCGTTCGGCGACATATGAGTGCGCAGAAACCCGAAGCCGGATGCGGCGCGGCGATCCGCGATGACACCGGTCGCCTGCTGCTGATTCAGCGTTTGCGCGAACCGGAAGCGGGCGCCTGGGGCCTGCCCGGTGGCAAGATCGATTTCGGCGAACCGGCGATGGTTACCGCCCGCCGCGAGATTGCCGAAGAGCTGGGAATCGAGATTGAGATCCTGGGGCTGGCCTGCATCGCAGAAACGATTGACCAGGGGGACGGCCGGCACTGGATTGCGCCCGTCTATGAAGCCCGCATCACCTCCGGCGAGCCTAAAATCCTGGAGCCAGAGAAGCACGGAGGCTGGGGCTGGTTCGACCCCGGCGCCTTGCCATCGCCGCTGACGACGGCCGCGTTAAGCTATCTGTCCGCGATCGGCACAGAGTGCAGTGCACAATGACGCATCCCTGTATTTGACAACGTCGGACATACGCTTGTCTGCATTTCCGCTGCACAAGTAACGCGGCGATATACTCTCTCCTCAGCGGCACGGATGTTGCAAAATTCGCCCGTCAGGCGCTAATGGCACATGGTCTTGAGGCCGGGGGCGGCCCGACAGAATCGCGACAACGAGGGTGATAATGAGCGACACAGTAGCAATCCTTTCCGAGCTCGGCGTGCGTCCGAAATCGGTGCGCAAGAACTGGAATGAAGCCCGTCTTTACGAGACTGCCGTCGCCGCTGGCGAAGCGCGCGTCGCAAAGGGTGGCGCGCTGGTCGTCGAGACCGGGCAGCACACCGGCCGCTCCGCCAAGGACAAGTTCACGGTGCGCGACGAGCTGACCGAGAACACCGTCTGGTGGGACAACAACGCCCCGATGACGCCCGCGCATTTCGATGCTCTGTGGGCGGACTTCAAAGCGCACATCGCCAATCAGGACATGTATTCCCAGGACCTGTTCGGCGGCGCCGACCTTGACTACCGCGTGCCGGTGACCGTTGTCACCGAATACGCCTGGCACTCACTGTTCATTCGTCACCTGCTGCGTCTTCCGACCGCGGACGAATTGAAATCCTTCCGCACCGATTTCACCATCATCAACTGCCCGAGCTTCCGCGCCGATCCGGCCAAGCACGGCACGCGTTCCGAGACGGTGATTGCCGTCAACTTCTCCAAACGCGTCATCCTCATCGGCGGCACCTCATATGCCGGCGAAACGAAGAAGTCAGTCTTCACGATTCTCAACTACCTGCTGCCCGACCAGGGCGTGATGCCGATGCACTGCTCGGTGAACACGTCCGACAAGGACGATGCGGCGATCTTCTTCGGCCTCTCCGGCACCGGCAAGACGACGCTTTCGGCGGATGCCTCGCGCACGCTGATTGGCGATGACGAGCATGGCTGGTCCGAGAACGGCCTCTTCAACTTCGAAGGCGGCTGCTATGCCAAGATGATCAAGCTGTCGGCCGAAGCCGAGCCTGAAATCTACGCGACCACGAAACAGTGGGGCACCGTGCTCGAGAACGTCGTGATGGATCCCCTCACGCGCGAACTGGACCTCGACTCCGCAGTGCTCGCCGAGAACTCGCGCGGCGCCTATCCGATCGAGGCGATCCCGAATGCGTCGCTCACCGGCCGCTGCGGCCAGCCGAAAAACCTCATCATGCTGACGGCGGACGCCTACGGCATCATGCCGCCGATCGCCAAGCTGACCCCGGCTCAGGCGATGTACCACTTCCTCTCGGGCTACACGGCGCGCGTCGCCGGCACCGAGAAGGGCGTGACCGAGCCTTCGGCCACCTTCTCCACCTGCTTCGGCGGCCCCTTCATGCCGCGCCATCCGTCCGAGTACGGAAATCTGCTGCGCCGCCTGATCGCCAAGTATGATGTCGACTGCTGGCTGGTCTCCACCGGCTGGACGGGCGGCCCGTATGGCCAGGGCAACCGGATGCCGATCAAGGCCACCCGCGCGCTGCTGAACGCGGCGCTCGATGGCTCGCTGAACACGGTCCAGTTCCGCAAGGACGAGACCTTCGGCTTCATGGTTCCGTCCGCCGTTCCGGGCGTCGATTCCAAGATCCTCGACCCGCGCTCGACCTGGGCCGACCCGGCCGCTTATGACGCGCAAGCTGCGAAGCTCGCCGAGATGTTCGTCGAGAACTTCAAAAAGTTCGAAGCCTATGTCGATGACGCGGTGAAGGCCGCTGCACCGAAGGCCAAGATCACCGCCTGATACCGCGGAAGAAACGCCACAACAGAAACCCGCCCGGTTCTGCCGGGCGGGTTTTTTCATGGGAAAGCCTCCCTTGACGTTAAGGGAAGTCTGGCGCGGGCGGGTTGCACTCGTTACGGTGCGCCGCAACTCGACGCCAAACAACTCCGGAGGAAGCCATGCGCGAAGCCGTTATCGTCTCTACTGCCCGTACCGCCCTGACCAAAGCGGGCCGCGGCGCCCTCAATGATACCCACGGGATCACCATGGCCGGCCACGCCATCAAGGGCGCCCTCGAGCGCGCCGGCGTCGAAGCTGCTGCGGTGGAAGACGTGTTCCTCGGATGCGCCGCGCCGGAAGGCGCCACTGGCCACAACGTGGCCCGCAATGCGGCCCTCGCCGCCGGTTGCCCGTCGACCACGTCGGGCGCCACCATCAACCGCTTCTGCTCCTCGGGTCTGCAGGCCATCGCCAACGCGGCGCACACCGTGATCAACGAAGGCGCAGCCGTCACCGTCGGCGGCGGCGTGGAGAGCATCAGCCTCGTCCAGGGCTCCGGCCAGTCCAACCGCCACAAGTATTTCGAGCCGGAGCTTGCCAAGACCTGGCCGGCCATCTGGATGACGATGATCGAGACCGCCGAGATCGTTGCTGACCGCTACAAGGTCAGCCGCGAGTACCAGGACGAGTATTCTGTAGAGAGCCAGCGCCGCACCGCCGAGTTCCAGCAGAAGGGCTACATGGCGCAGGAAATCGTGCCGCTGAAAACCCGCATGAAGCTGATCAACAAGGACACCAAGGAAGAAACCTTCCAGGACGTTGTTGCCGACAAGGACGACTGCAACCGCCCCGGCACGACCTATGAAATGGTCTCCGGTCTCAAGCCGGTCTTCTCGGGCGGCATGGTCGTCAAGGAAGGCAAGTACGTCACCGCCGGCAACGCCTCGCAGCTGTCGGATGGCGCCGCCGCCGTGGTTGTCATGGAAGCCAAGGAAGCTGCCAAGCGCGGACTGAAGCCGCTCGGCCGTTTCGCCGGTTTCAACGTCGCCGGCTGCGACCCCGACGAAATGGGCATCGGCCCCGTCTTCGCCGTGCCGCGCCTGCTTGAGCGCCATGGCCTGAAGGTCAGCGACATCGACCTCTGGGAACTGAACGAAGCCTTCGCTTCGCAGTGCCTCTACTCGCGTGACCGCCTCGGCATTGACCCGGCGAAATACAACGTCAACGGCGGCGCCATCTCGATCGGCCACCCGTTCGGCATGACCGGCGCACGCTGCACCGGCTCCATCCTGCTCGAAGGCCAGCGCAGGAAAGCCAAGTGGGGCGTCGTCACCATGTGCATCGGCGGCGGCATGGGCGCAGCCGGCCTGTTCGAATTCTACAACTGATCGATCATCGCTTGTGCGATTGAGGGAGAGGGCGGCCTGCGGGGCCGCCCTTTTCTTTTGTGCGGCAAGGGCGTGCCTTCATCACGCCGCAGGCGCGTGCAACATGGTGGTATGGTCTCCGGAGCCCTCCCTGCGATGAAACATCTGTTTGCTGCCCTGACTGCCCTCGCCCTGACAGCTGCCTGCAGCAACGCCGCAGATACGCCGGAGGCCGCATCGGCGTTCGCCGCGGAAAATGAACCGGCATCCGCGCCCGAAGCTGAACCGGAAGCCGAAAGCCGCCCCACCGAATATGCCCTGACCGGGCAGAAGCTACCCGCCTTCACGGCGCCGGTGGCGGACGGCGGTACGTTTGATTCCGCTGCCTTGAACCGCTGGACGGTGATCGCCGTGTGGGGCGTCTGGTGCGGCGACTCCCGCACCGATGGCCCCTACACTGCCGCGCTCGACCGGGCCATCGCGCAGGATCCGGATCTCGACTTCATCTCGGTCCACGTGCCCTCGTCACCCGGCAGCGAGAGCCGTGACACGCCCTTCGGAAAATTCGGCTCGCTCGAGGCCTATTTCGAATCTGCCGGCTACACACTACCCGTCGTGCTCGACACGGATGGCAGCGTGCGGGAGGCGCTGAAGATCAACTGGACGCCTTCCTATCTGCTCGTGTCGCCGGACGGCATTGTACGCAGTTTCCGGACGGACCTGTCTGTCGACAAGGACCAGCCCGTGAAGACCTACATCAAGAACGTGGCGGAGACCCGAAAAGCCGTGCGCGACCTGCTCGCCTCGGAACCGGGCGACATCGAGTAAGCACATGCGGATGGGTGTCGTCCTCGGCGCTGCATTGCTGGCGGCCTGCTGCACGCAGGCCCCGCCGGTAGGCGCAGAGCCGGCGGCCAGAACACCAAGCGTCGTCATCACCGCAGGCGGGATTGCCGGCTTCGAGGGGGATGTGCCCTTCACCCTGCCGGCAATCGAGCGGGCCTTTGGCGGGATGGAGGTGGTTGCCGCGCCGAACGCAGACGTGCCCGCTTTCCTGGTCCGCCCACCGGGAGAGGCAACGGCATTGTTCGTCGTGCGTCCGGACTGGACGCGGGGACATATCGGCAGCATCGCCGCCGTCGTGCCCGGCGCCAGCGAAAGCACCGAGTTTCAGGTCGGCGTCTCGAACGCCCGCGACACGCAAGCAATACCGGAACTGGCCTGCACCGTACCGTCTGGCGCCCGGGACGGCGCCCTGGTCTGCGAGGCGTCCCGCGCCGCCGGAGTCCTCCGTTTTTCGTTTCGCGCGGGCAAAGGCGACCCGGTGCTCGACCAGATCGCCTATACTCCACCCCTGTAAGGCGACTGGGCGGTCAGCGGTCCCGTGCCCCCGGAATTCCGCTTCAATGGTTTGAATCTTGGCGCAGGCCGGGCTAACCTGACGCCGAAGTCATATTCGGCCCCATCAGGAAGGCACGCCGCAATGCTGCATCCCTCTACCAAGCGTCTCATCGACAAGTTGAGCGAGATGACGCGCAAGCAGCGGGTCACGTGGACCGAAGGCGAGCATGCCACGGTCGTCCACGACACCGAAGGCTACCGGGTCGTCATCACGCCTGACCCTCACACCGTCCTCCTCACTGATGCGCTGGGCCGCGAGATCGAGACCTGCACGCCGGAAGAATTTGCCGACGATGTCGATTCGCATGGCCGGCCCTATGCCAAGTTCATCGCGGAACTTTACCGAGAGGCAGCCCGGCATGCGCGGGGCACCGAGAAGGCCATCCGCACCCTGCTTGCGGGCCTCGATTCGGCTGAAGCCGAGGCGCCGGCCGCCGCCGTCGCTGCAGCGCCGGTCCTGCAGCTCGTGGATGCACCGGACGCCACCACAGACGAGACGGCGCCGATCGAAAGCGAAACCGAGATCACGGCGGCAGTCGCCACCCTGGCAGACCAGATCAACGGTACGCCGCCAGCCGCCGAAGCGGAAATCGTCGCAGCGCCCGAGCCTGAACCGGAGCCGGCCCCCGAACCCTTTATCGCTGCCTGGGCGCCCGAACCTGTGCCTGAACCTGTGCCGGAACCAGAACCGGAACCGGCTCCACCCCCGGAGCCGGTTTCTGCGCCGATGGCCGAAGCGGCGGTTGAGGCGTCTGCGCCGTCCGTCGAAGTCGCCCCGCTTGCTGAAGAGCCAGGATCGTTCGGCACCTTCGGCGCGTTCGAGCAAACCGCTGTTGAACCAATGGCAGAGCCCGCACCCGAAGCCTTGCCCGCTTTCGAACCGGAACCTGAACCGATGGCCGCCCAAGTTGTGCCGATGGTCGAAGTCGCGCCTGAGCCGATGGTCGCGGAACTCGCACCGGAACCAGAGCCTTCTGCGCCGCCGGCCCCGGAGCCTGCGCCAGCCGTTCCGACCCTCACCCAGCCCATCTCGCTGTCGTCCATCCCGTTCGGGTTTGGTCTCGGCGCCGCCCAGCGTACGGGCGCGCCGTCCCACCCCTCGACCACGCCTCCAGCGCCGGAACCGCAAGTCTCGGCGGATGCACCGAAACGCCTCGTGATCGATGGGACGCTCGACCTTCCGGACATGTCACCAGGAGAGCTTGATGAACTCGCCGCAGCAGACGTTTATCCGCCGCCAGCGCCCCAGAGCGATCCGCTGGAGCTTCCCGGCGAAAACACGCCGCCGGTGCCCGAGCCCGGAAGTACGCGCCGGTTCAATCCCTGGAACTAGCCTGAACTTCAGGCACCTGTGGCCCTGGAAGCATGCTTGCGTTTCTGTCGCAGCCCAACCACTCGCGCGGCAGGCGACCGGCGTTTCCCTTCGCTTTGCGGTATGAGACACCCCCCGCCAGACGAGGCCGCACCGAAGCGCGCTTCCAGCCTGCCGCGCAAAGGTGACCCCATGCCCTCCCAGATTGATCTTCGCCGCCTTGTTGCCAGCGTCAGCCTGATCGCCATCGCGGCCGGCGGCGTGCCCGCTTTCGCCCAGACCGCGGAAGAAGAGGCCACCGCCCGGCTCGGCACGGTCACGGTGACCGCCCAGCGCGTCGAGGAGAACCTTCAGGAAGTGCCGATCTCGATCTCGACCCTGTCGGACGAGAAACTGGATACGCTGAAATCCTCCGGCGCCGATGTGCGATTCCTGTCGGCCCGGGTGCCGAGCGTGATCGCCGAAAGCTCGTTCGGGCGCGCTTTTCCGCGTTTCTACATTCGCGGCATCGGCAACACCGATTTCGATCTAAACGCCTCGCAGCCCGTCAGCCTGGTCTATGATGACGTGCCGTATGAAAGCCCCATCCTGAAAGGCTTTCCGGTGTTCGACCTTGAGCAGATCGAGGTGCTGCGCGGGCCGCAGGGCACGCTGTTCGGCCGCAATACGCCAGGCGGCATCATCAAGTTCGACTCGCGCAAACCGCAGGACGAATTCGAAGCCTATGTCCGCGCCGCATACGGCAACTACAACACGCGCGACCTGGAAGGCGCAGTGAACCTGCCCGTGGTTGAGGACGTGCTCGCGGTGCGGGTCTCCGGCCTCTATCAGGAGCGCGATGGCTATGTCGACAATGGCTTCACCGGCCAAGAGGATCTCTACGAAGGCTTCCAGGAAATTGCCGGACGCGCGCAGTTCCTGCTGACGCCGAAAGGGACCGACTTCTCGGCCCTGCTGAACCTCCATACCCGCTCCAATGACGGCAATGCGCGCCTGTTCCGGGCCAACATCATCGATGTGGGCAACAAGGGTCTGGGCTCCGGCTTCGACCGCGACACGGTCTTCTACGATGGCCAGAACTTCCTGACGCAGGACACGTCCGGCGTGACGCTGCGTCTCGACAAGCCGCTGACGGAAGCGATCACCGCAACGTACGTGTTCGGCTACGAGAATGCCGAGATCGAAAGCCGCGGCGATATTGATGGCGGCTTCGGGGCCGCCTTCCTCGGCGCCGGCAATTTCGGCCCCGGGCTTATCCGGTTCCCTGTGGAGACGAGCGGCGCCGTCGACTCGCTCGACCAGACGACGCACGAAGTGCGCTTCACCTTCGACAATGGCGGGGCGCTGCGCGCGCAGGCCGGCGTGTTCCTGTTCCAGGAAGAAGTGGCGATCACCTCCCGCGCCTTCGCCTCGCTCACGCCCGGCCAGCCCCAGACGACCGTGGCCCAGCGCGAGCTCGACACTGACAGCAAGGCCGTGTTCGCGTCGCTCAGCTATGACCTCACCGAACGCCTCGTGGTGTCCGGCGGCGCGCGCTGGACGGAAGACGAAAAACAATTCCGCGCTGCGGGCGACCAGCGCGAACTCGGCGACGAGCAGGTCAGCTGGGATGTGTCCGCTGCGTACACCGCGACCGACGACATCAACCTCTATGGCCGGATCGCCAAGGGCTTTCGCGGCCCCACGGTCCAGCAGCGGTTCGGCGCGCCGTCGCAGGCCGACAGCGAAACCGTCCTGTCTTACGAAGCCGGCGCCAAGACCGAACTGTTCGATGACCGTGTGCGCGCCAACATCAGCGTCTACGCCTTCGAACTCGAAGGCCAGCAGCTGACCATCGTGGGCGGCCTCACCAACGATGTGTCGCTGTTCAATGCCGACAAGAGCGAAGGCTATGGCTTCGAAGCCGACATCGAAGCGGCGCCCACAAAGAACATCCTGATGACCGCCGGACTTTCCTACAACAAGACCGAGTTCAAGGATGACGTGATCATCGCGCCGGGCTGCGGCGCGCCGTGCACGATCCTCGATCCGGCGGTGTTTGCCGCCGATGGCATCACGCTGCTCGGCTACAACATTTCCGGCAACCCGTTCCCGAATGCGCCGGAGTGGATTGCCAACGTCACGGCGCGCTACGGCGTGCCGGTGCCGGGCGGCGAGATTTACGGGTATACCGATTGGGCCTTCAAGGGCGAAACGAACTTCTTCCTGTATGACAGCATCGAGTTCGGCCAGGAGGGATACTGGGAAGGCGGCCTGAAGGCGGGCTTCAAATCAGATCGCGGCTATGACGCGTCCGTCTTTGTGCGGAACATCCTCGACGAGGAAGCGCTGGAAGGCGGCATCGATTTCAACAACCTGACCGGCTTCGTGAATGAACCGCGCACCTATGGCATCCAGCTGCGCTGGGATTTCTGAGATCAGCTGACCTTTGAGGCAGCCGACGCACAGACGCCGTTGGAGAGGGACAAGGTGCCGGTCATGACGCCGGTATCGCGGTAAAACTCCAAGCGCAGCGCGATGCTGTGCTTTCCGAGATATGACGCGGAATACCCGTCACAGGCATGCGCCAGAATCTGTGCGCGGCGCGCGTTGAAGCTGGCCACTTCCTCCGAGCGCAGTTTCAGGCGCACAAGGCGCTGGTCGCCGGAAATGAAAATAGCGTCGGGGCTGGAGCGAATGTTAAAGCCCGCAATCGCGGCCGCCCTGGACGACTGGCGCTCGACAAATTCGACGCGCTTCTCCGGCTCGGCTTCCTCAAAATTGAAGCCGGCATCGTGTGTGAAATACAGAAACACACTGACAATCGCGATGATGGGGGCAGCGAATTTTTCCATACCGGCTCTCTTACACCATCATGGAAAACAATCGCTCTCGCTCATCGATGAAAATCGACACACCCGCTTAACCGGCGGGCAACACTTCAGACCGGCGAGATGTCCGTCACCTTGTAGGTCTGCGCTTCGCGGTCCGCATGATTGATCGTCACATACTCGCCTTCGCTGAAGTTGTGCGCGCCGAAGCGGAAGATGCCCTCATCATCTCCCTCTGCGTCTTCATCATAATGGAAAAACCAGTTCTGGCCGCGATGCGTCAGCCAGCCATCGGCCTTCTCGGCCGGGTCCGGATGAAACCGGAACACCCGGCAGGCTTTCCGGTGCTTGCGCCAGGCCTCGATGTCGAGCTGTCCCGCATCGTCAAGCGGGGCGATGATCATATAGCCCTGTTCGGGATCTCCGGCGGGCAGACCCGGATTGCGTGCCAGTTGAAGTGTGATACGGCGAAGGGGCATGGTCTGTCTCCGGATGAATTAACGGGCAAGCGCCAGGGCAGGTCCGCTACCCGCTTCGAGCAGCCGCCGGCTGGTGCCGCCAAACAGCCGCTCGCCGAGGCGTGAATGTCCGTAGGCCCCGGCCACGATCAACGACGCGCCGGACCTTTCGGCGAGCGAAAGCAGTGCGCCGGCCACTTCGCCATTGAGACTTTCCAGGCGGGGCGAGACGCCCTTGCGCTGGAGCCAGTCAGCCAGCGAGCCTGGAGCGATGTCCGGGCGGGCACCGTCACGTTCGGCGTCCTTGTGATTCTGCGCGATGATGACGTCTCCGAACGCCGCAATCAGAGAGGCGTGGAACCGCACGGCGCGCGCGGCGCCGTTCGACCCATCCCAACCGATGATCACCGGGCCGGGTTTGAAAGGCTTTTCGCTGGCGAGGACGACCGGCAGGCGCGCATCCATCATGACATGATCGAAAGCAACCGACAGCGCCTCGCCGCTCTTCGCGGCGCTGCGCGGAAAAATGATGGCGTCGGCCAGGGTTGCCGCGCGGGCGGCGGCCGCTTCGGCGGTCGCCACCTGATGCGCGAATGTGGTTTCCAGACCATGGGCGTCCCCGGTCACGGCCTCCCGGAACGCGGCTTCCGCTGCAGCCAACATGTCTTTCTGCATCTGTATGAGACTTGTGGTCGCCGCAGCCGACAGTCCGGCGGCCTCAGGCGTCGAGACGAGCATCAGAGCAGATTGGGGATCCGGCAGCGCACAGAGGCCGATGAGCGGACGATTGAGCTGGCGCGCGATGGCCAGGGCGGACTGGGTGGTCAGGGCATCGGTCTTGGACGATCCCTGGAGCACGGCGACGATCGACACGGCAGGCCTCCTTGCGGCCCGTTTCAGGCCGGTTGCAAGGCCATACCATTCAGCGGCCTGAGCCGTACCTGTGGAAACTACGTAGACGTCCGGGCCGAAGCAATGCGCGCCCGGGCAATGCGGTCGGCCACATAGTTCGTGGGCTGACGGGTTTCAAGCGCTTCGTCCAGCACCTCGCCTAGCGTGACGATCAGGCGGGCCAGCGTGGCCTCCACCCAGTCGCGCGAATAGCTGCCGGATATCTCGGCGGCCACATTGATGATACCTCCGCCGTTGATCACGTAGTCCGGCGCATAGAGAATGCCCTTGCGGCGCAGGAACTCGCCCATTTCGGGCACGACCAGCTGGTTGTTCGCGCCGCCCGCCACACCTTTGACCTTCAGCCGCGCCAATGTTTTCTCGTTGATGATCGCGCCGAGCGCGTTCGGCGAAAAGATGTCCGCGTCCACATCATAGATGTCGTTCGGCGAGACGATCTTGGCGCCGGTTTTCTTCGCCACCGCGTTCAGCGCATCCAGGTCGATGTCCGTGATGACGAGATGGGCGCCCGCCTTCGCGAGGTGCTCGCAGGTATAGCCGCCGACCGAGCCGACGCCTTGCACGGCAATCGTGCGGCCGTTCAGATCGTCCGTTCCGAACAGGCGCCTGGCCACTTCGCGGATCCCGAGATAGACGCCCTTCGCGGTGACCGGGGAGGGGTCCCCGCTCGCCGCGGCGCCCTCATCGAGACCGGCCACAAACCGCGTTTCCTCGCGCACCGTCGCCATGTCGGAGACATCCACGCCAACATCTTCGGCGGTGTAATACCTGCCCTGCAGGCTTTCCACGGCGCGGCCGAAGGCGCGGAAAAGCTCCGGCGATTTGCCTGACTTGGGATCGCCCCAGATCACGGCCTTGCCGCCGCCCAGCGGAATACCCGCCATCGCGTTCTTGTAGCTCATGCCCTGCGAGAGGCGCAGGACATCGGTCAGCATCGCCTCGCCTGTCGGATAGTTCCACATGCGGCAGCCGCCGGCGGCGGGGCCGAGCGCCGTGGAATGCACCGCAATCACGCATTTCAGGCCGGTCGCCGCGTCGTGGAAGGCATGCACGCCCTCATGGGCGTCGAAAGAGGGGTGATCGAACATCGGCGCGACTCGAAAAGGGTTTCAAATGAAACAGTTTGCGCCGCTCTACCCGCCGGGCTGGCGCTGGGTCAACCTGCGCAGGGCCGCTGCCCGGGCGCCGTATTGACACCTTTGCAGGGTTTGCGGCGTAAGGTGCCCGCGCATGCAGCTCCGGTCGGTCATCTACGCGCTGGGAATAATGATCCTGCTGGTCACAGCGGCGATGATCCCGTGTGCGCTGATCGACATCGCGGACGGGAACGGCATGGCGCACGTGTTTCCGGTTGCAGGCGCGATCTCGGCCCTGATCGGCAGCCTCTTCTGGGTCATGGCGCGTAGCGGCGACATGAACATCGGGCAGCGCGAAGCTTTCCTTCTGACCGTCAGCATCTGGGTCGTCATCAACGCGGTCGGTGCGTTGCCGTTCCTGGTGTCGGGCTACTCCGTCACGGACTCCTTCTTTGAAAGCGTCTCCGGCATGACGACGACCGGCGCGACCGTTTTCACCGGGCTCGAAAACATGCCGCGCGGCCTCCTGCTCTGGCGGTCCATCCTGCACTGGATCGGCGGCGTCGGAATCATCGTGACGGCAGTCGCCATCCTGCCGCAGCTGCGCGTCGGCGGCATGCAGCTGTTCAACCTCGAAAGCTCGGACCGGACCGGCAAGTTCCTGCCGAAGGTCAGCGATATTGCGGCGTACATCGGCTTTGCCTATGTCGCCCTGTCGATGCTCTGCGCCCTTCTCTACGGCATGATGGGCATGGACTGGTTCGATGCGATCAACCATTCGATGTCGACACTCGCCGCCGGCGGATTCTCGACCTATGACGCCTCGTTCGCGCAGTTCAACGGTACGCCGGCAATCTATGTCGCGATCGTCTTCATGGCGATTGCCGCCATGCCGTTCAGCCTGTTCGCCATCCTGCTTCTTAAAGGCAATGCTGGCCCTCTGCTGCGCGATCCGCAGCCCCGCCTTTTCCTGGCGCTGGCTTTGATCATTTCACTGATCATCGTCGTCTACCGCGAAACACACCTGGGACTGGAGACCCTCCCTGACCGTTGGGAAGAAGCAACGCACGCCGTGTTCAGTGTCGTCTCCGTGATGACGGGCACCGGCTTTGCGACCAAGCCGTATGACACCTGGGGCGATCCCGTCATTGCGCTCATCCTGTTCGCCACCTTTCTCGGCGGCTGCGCGGGATCGGCCGCCGGCGGCATCAAGATGTTCCGTCTGGAGATCACCGCCAAGGCGATCCGCGCCTGGTCACAGCGCATGGTGCAGCCGCACCGCAAGGCGCCGATCCGCTATGCCGGACGGATCGTCGATGAAGACACGCTGCAGTCGGTGATGGTCTTCCTGTTCCTGTATCTCGTCACCTTCATGGTGTCTGCGGCGCTGCTCTCCTTCAGCGGGCTCGACACGATGTCGGCGATCTCGGCGGCAGCGGCATGTATTTCGAACGTCGGCCCGGGCCTCGGTCCGGTCGTCGGCCCTTCAACGAACTACGGCGTCCTGAATGACTTCGCGACCTGGGTCTGCACCGTGACGATGCTGCTCGGCCGGTTAGAGTTCATGGTCGTCTTCGCGGTGCTGACGCCCCGCTTCTGGCGCGGCTGAGCCGCTACAACCCGGTCGCCTGCCAGACCATCCGGCCTGCAACAAGCACCAGAAGCGCCCCGAACAGCTTGCGCAGATTGTCCGCAGGCAGACGATGCGCCAGCGCCGCGCCAACCGGCGCCATCAGCACGGTGAAGACCGAAATCAGCGCGAAGGCGGGCAGGTTCACGAAGCCAAGCGACAGCGGCGGCAAACCCTCCCGGCCCCAGCCTACGAAGATTGCGGCGATCGCGCCCGGCAGGCCGATCGCAACACCCCAGCCCGCCGCTGTGGCGACCGCGCGGTGGATCGGCATGCCGCAGAGCGTCATCAAGCTCACGCCGAACGTGCCACCGCCAATTCCCATCAGGGCCGATAACGTGCCGACGCCGGTGCCGAGGCCTGCGCGCGCTGCGCCCTTGGGCATTTCTTCGGCCAGACGCCAACTCGGCCGCCCAAAAATCAGTTGCAGGGACAGGAGGACGAGCAGCGTTCCAAACAGGCCAAGCAGCATCTGCTTCGACATCAGTCCAGAGAGACCGATGCCAATCGCCGCGCCCAGCATGATCCACGGCGCCCATGCCCGGATCACGGACCAATCCACCGCTCCGTGGCCCTGGTGGGCCATGACGCTCCGGATGGACGTGAGGATGATGGTGGCGAGAGAGGTCGACACTGCCACGTGCATGGCGGTGTCTCCAAAGCCCATACCGTCGAGCAGGAAAAAGAGTACCGGCACAATCACCGATCCGCCCCCGATCCCGAACAAGCCGGCGACCAGCCCTGCGAACAAGCCGGCTGCCGCAAGTGACAGGATCAACACACCGTATTGGGACAGGAATTCACTCATGAGCCCGCCTTAGCGGCCCGCAGAGGCGCTGTCGATTCCGGCTGCCGGTTAGGCGCTCAGTGATGGTGGTGGTGCGGCTCGGTATTGATCTTGCCGCACTTGCCGCACTTGATGATGACGCCGTGGGCGTCGCGGTGGGACACGTTGATGAGCAGCTTCGTCTTGCAGCCGCCGCACCGATAGGTTTCGTCTCCGCCACCTTCATGCACGGGCGCGCCGGCCTTGTGCTCGATCACGTTGGCGCCTTCGGCCTCCTGAGGCGTGAGGAGGATCATGTCGAACTGGGGCATGGGCGCGGCCTTTCGGGAAAACGGGTTGATCAGCAGCGCCGTGTTTCCACCACCCCGCGCCGTTTTTCAATGCTGCTTCGGGTTTGGGAGACGGGAAGCTACCAGACGCCGGCATTCTTGAGGGCGGCGTCGAGGCTGGGCGGCAGGTCAATTGCTGCCTCGCCGGACTTCAGGTCCCGCGGCGCCTCGCCCGGTTTCAGGTAGCGCCAGCCCTGGAACGGGCGTTTGGGCTGGGCATAGGTGCGCACCAGCTCGGGATCGAACACCAGTTCGCACATTGTCTTGCCGTCCTCGTCCGGCACCGAGCGGATGTCGATGATGCGCTGGCGCACGCGGATCGCGCGTTTGATCACCCAATAGATCGAGCCGCCATCCAGCATCTCTTCGGCGCGTTTCGGCGCCATCCGCGTATGGTGCACGGGATTGGGCAGCTTTTTCATCAAGCGTTTCTGCCAGTCGGCCAAATCATCGACATCGTCTGCGCCGACGCAGAGCTTGACCATGTGAATCGTCATGGACTTGAGTCTAGCGCCCCGGTGACGTGGGTCCAGAGGCCATCTGTAGCGCTTCGTCCCGCCGGGCGTCATACGCCGCCTCGGCGTCCGTGCTGGCGAAGAAGAAGTACACGTCCGTCACTTTGGCTTCGAACCGCCGCTCGATGCGCTTGAAGGCGGCGCGGGCCTCCAGATCGATCGTGAAGCCGGAGACATAGGAAAAGCCCCAGCGCGGCTCGGTTTTCAGCAGGTAGCTTTGCTCGTAGCGGGTGAGCTTGCCGCCCGAGGGCCCGTTCACGGGCTTCGGCAGGGTGTAATCGATCCGCTGGAACCGTTCGCCGACCGGATCGAGCCAGGCCGTCGCCTTGAGGCGTTCGGCTGCCCAGACATCGAATTCGGTGTCGTTGTAGTTCGGCTGGTGGCGGAAATTGATGCGCCAGGCATCCCCGTCCGAGTTCACATCGACCGACGGCCCGAGGCTCTCGCGCAGGTCGTCCGGAAACAGGCGCCCGTCTGGTGCGGGCTCGGCGGCCCAGCTGGCGGCCACCTGGTCAAGCTCCGGATCATTGCCCCGATGCTCCAGCACGACCCAGCGCGCGCCCGGCGGCAGGCGCGGGTCAAACAGGTAGGTGTGGTTCGCGCTGTTCGAGACGAGTTCGACCGTAAAGGCCGCGCGCAGCGTATCCGGCGCTTCGGTGGCCTCGAGGGCGGCATGCATCGGGCCGGAGCCCGTGGCCACGGCAAGCGAAATCAGAAACGCAAACAGCATGACTCTACCCACCTCGACTGGCGCAGTTATTTCGCCGTTGATTGCGGCGGCTATACGGCAAAGAATTCAGCGTGCTGGCCGAAACATTTACGGCAGTTGAACAGACCCCGGGCAAGAACCCGCCGGAACACTGAAATTTTCGTAATGCCGGCCTGTTCGCACACCGGCACCATCAAGTCTGAGCGATGCCGCTCCAATCCTGGAAAAAGACCCACCCGTTCATTGCGCTATGCGCCAGGATCGGTGCCGCGAGGCCGTTGCTCAGGATACGCAGCCAACCAAACAGCAGACCGCCAATGAATACGCTCGTCAGACCCGGCAAATAGTACTGGCTATGGATGCCGGCGAACGCTGCGGACGTGACGGCGATCGCAAGCCACGGATTCCATCCCCGCGCCAGCAAGCAGCCCAGAAGCAAGCCCCGAAAGACCAGCTCCTCGAAAATGGGAGCCATCACCACGGACCACATGAACTCACCCGGCAAATGTGCCGGTGTCAGGGTATAAGTATAGCCTTCGCGCTCGTTCAGAAGCGCCCCTTCAGCATCCAGCGAAGTTGTGAGGTTGACGATCACCTGCCAGGCAAACATGTCAATCAACACGGCTGCCAGGACGGCGCCCAGGATCGGGAGACCCAGGCTGCCGATCGGCAACGCCGCCCGTGTGACGCCCGCTATTCTCAGGTAAGCGACCAGCGCCGCGGTCCCACCAGCCAGCATCATCGCCATATAGAGACCTGAGCGCGGGTGATCCATGTCCCACCATGGCAACCAGAAAGCCTCCGAGGCGGCGTTTGCCGACCCATGAAAGCCAGCGATCTGGCTGCCGATGGCGATCAGGATCTCATAGCCCAGGAGACTCCAGACGGCCGATGAAAGGACCATCAGAGCAAGGCGCCTGCGTTGATCCTCGTCAGCGGCGATCGTTGCCTCCATGAACTCCGTTACCGCTTGAACGCCGTCGGTTTCTGGCTTTCGTCGATGGTCCGGTAACGGTCGCGCAGCTTGGTCTGGCGCGATTCCATCGGCTGGGAATCTCCGTCGATATAGACGGCCGAGGGCGCCGAAGTGACTTCGAGCGGATCGCCGTCCCAGGCCACGACATCGGCCCGCGCGCCGGGCGCCAGCACGCCGAGCCCGGTCATGCCGAAGATCTCGGCTGGCGCGGTCGTCAGGGCGCGCATCGCGTCGTCATAGTCCATGCCGTTGGCGACCGCGTTTCCGGCAACCTGGGTCGCGAGCCGGGCCAGATGGCTGTCATTGTCGAGGTTCACGATCGCCACCGTCACACCGGCCTCGGCCAGCCGCTTCGCGTTCTCGCTGGTCGAGGCCAGCTGCGAGAAACTCGCAGGCAGGTTGGAGAAGGCATCGACGATCACCGGGATATCCAGATCGGCGAGCCGGCCTGCAACCATCCAGCCTTCGTCCGCGCCCACGATGGCCATCCGAAGCGAGGGGTTCTGCTCCTTGAAATCCATGATGGCATCGAGATCGCTGGCCCGGCTGGCCTGGAACAGGATCAGCTGGTCTCCCTTCACGGCCGGCATCAGAGCCTGCGCGTCCATGCGCGTCAGCACATTGCCCTCATTGTGGGTCATGTAGCGCGCCCCGAAGAAACGCACGTCGTCGAAGGCGCCGCGCAAGGCGGCCCAGGCCGCCGGACGCGAGCCGCCGGAAATCGAAGCGCCCCGCTCGCCCAGAACCACGAACGCAAAGACACGTTCCCGGAAAATGCTTCCGGGCAGCCCGCTCGTGTCTGCCAGAAAGCCCTGCCCGCCAAACAGCTTGCTCTCTGCCTGCGGCGCAACGGCGATACGGGTAAACCCGTCGAGGCGGGTAACGGGAATGGACGTGGTGTCGGGATTGAACCCGTCCGCTGCATTCAGCGCGGCCGAAAAGGCAGAGCTTGCAGCACCCGTGTCATTGGCGTCATCGACACCGCTGACTTCCGTCAGACCGGTGCGCGAAAAGGCAGAGATCAGGCCGGGCGTCACCCATTGCGCGCGCACTTCGGTGGCGCCCGCAGGTACACGCGCGGAGGCGGGGCCGACCGAGACGATGCGGCCATTCTCGATCACCACCACGCCGTCCGAGATCGTGCCCTGGCTGGTGCCGGTCCAGACGGTTTCGCCGTAGATCGCGACGGGCTGCGCAAAGGCGAACGGGGAGGCCGCGACCGCCGCGAGACTGATAAGCAGGTGGCGGATCATTTGCGGTCTCCTTCGCCGGGTTGGCCAAGTTCGAAGTCCATGACGGGCTGGAGCGCCGGATCATTCCGGTCAAACATCTGGGCGCCGTCGATGAAGACTTTCTCCGCCCTGGCGTAACTGCTGAACGGGTTGCCGGACCAGATGACCACATCGGCCATCTTGCCGGGCTCGAGGGTGCCGGTCTGGTCCTCGATACCGAGCGACTTCGCCGGGTTCAGCGAAAGCCATTGCCAAGCGACCTCGATCGGCACATCGATCCCGATCCGCTTGCCGTCCGCCCAGGCTTTGGCGGCTTCCTGGTTGAGACGCTGGATGCCGATATCGCTGTCAGAATGCACGATGGCGCAGGCGCCGGCATTGTGGACGAGGGGGATGTTTTCCGGGATGCCGTCATAGGCCTCCATCTTGAAGCCCCACCAATCGGCCCACATCGAAGAGCACGCGCCATACTCGGCAAGCTTGTCGGCAATCTTGTAGCTTTCGACGGCGTGGTGGAAGGCGGCGACCTTGTAGCCAAACTCGTTCGAGATATCGAGGATCTGCGCCATCTCGTCAGCGCGGTAGCAGTGCATGTGTACGAGAATGTCGCCGCTGAGCACCCCGGCCAGCGTTTCGAGTTCCAGGTCGCGCTTTGGCGGCTCGCCGCCGGACCCTGACTTGTCCAGCTGTTTCTTGTAGGCGGCCGCCTGGATCCACGCGTCGCGGTAGCCGGCGACATTGCCCATCCGCGAATACGGCGCGCCGCCCGGCGTCGAGCCCCGGCCATAGCCGTAGACGCGCTTGGGGTTTTCGCCGCACGCCATCTTCAGCGTGTAGGGCGCGCCGGGAAACTTCATCGCCTGCACGGTGCGCGCCGGCACGTTCTTGAGCGTGACCCCGCGCCCACCAAACAGGTTGGCGCTGCCTGGAAGGATCTGCAGCGAGGTGATGCCGCCGGCGAGCGCGCGGGTGAACCCGGGATCCTGCGGCCAGACGGAATGCTCTACCCAGACTTCCGCCGTCACCGGCCCGGAAATCTCGTTGCCATCGCCATGCGCATCCACACCCGGCGACGGGTAGGCGCCAAGGTGGCTGTGATTGTCGATAATCCCGGGCGTGACCCACTTGCCGCGCGCATCGAGGGTGACCGCGCCTTCCGGCGCCGTAAGGTCCGCGCCGACCGCCTTGATCTTGCCGCCTTCTATGAGGACCGAACCGTTCTCGATTCGCGCCCCCGCACCGTCGAGCACGGTCGCATTGGCGATCAGCAGCGTCTGCGAGGGATAGGGCTTGTAGGTCGACGGAAAGGGATTGGCGAGCGTGGACGTGCCCGCATCCTCGTTGTCCCGGCTGCCCGGCGCTTCACAGGCGGCCAGCGCAAGCGCCGCAGCCGCCACCAGACACAGTTTTCCGAATTGCATCACAGCCCCGCATGTCGTTCCAACGGTTCATGTGTGCGGCGTTTTGCGGGAATGGCAAGACGGCAAGCGCCCTCTGCGAGGATCAGCTGTGAGTCCCGAAACGAATGTTGCCGAAAGGTCGCGGCCGGGGCGCTTTCTAGTCAGTGAAGACGCGCTTTTCCCGGCCGAAGACGCGCGTCATCAGCCAGTTCGGCGCCATCTTTTCGAACCTGGGATAGCGCCTCAGCACGCCCTCCACCCAGCGGCGGCCCCAGACGGCGTTGCGGCCGAGGAGAACCGCGCCCACCACCGCCATTGGCAGGCCGACCGGCAGGTTAGGCGTGGCAAAGCCCACCGGCACCGACAGCACGATCAGGCCCAGTCCCGCGAGCGCCATGGCTTGGCGCGCAGCCACGTTCACACCCTGCCGCGGGACGTTGATCGTCATCGGCGGGGCGTAGGTGGGTTGGGGCGGCAGAGCCGCAGGATGGGATTCGGTGGACATGGTCTGGATCTGGGCTGCAGGATTCATGCAACAACGTTTACTGCCCACCTGTGTCGAAAGTCTGGCAACACCGTTGCCCGATTGCTACACCGAATAGGATTTTGGGTTGCGTGGCTGCAGAGGCTGGAATTGACGGAATGAAGCTCCAGTCCATCCAGGCCCTGCGCGGCATCGCGGCACTGCTGGTGGTCATTTACCACGCGCGGGCGCTGGAGATTGCCGGCATCGCGCGTGGCGGAAGCTCTGAACCTGCTTTGATCGGCGGACTGTTCGCCAGCGGGTTTGCAGGGGTCGACTTGTTTTTCGTCGTCTCCGGCTTCGTGATGGTTTGGGTTACGCGGGACGTGCTGCCGGGCCGGACAACGAGCGCCGACTTCCTCTTCGCGCGGGTCACGCGCATCTACCCGGTCTGGTGGGCAGCGGCTACGCTGGGCCTGATTTACATGGTCCTCAGCGGGGGCGTCGTACTGTTCGATTCCAGCGGCGCAGCATTCACCCCGGACACGCCTGAATACCAGTACCTGTGGAAGTCCTACCTTCTTATTCCTCAGGCGGAGTTTCCGGTACTCTTGATCGGCTGGACCCTGATCCATGAAGTCTACTTCTACCTCGTCTTTGCGCTCCTACTGTTCCTGCCGCGCGGTGCTCTGCCCTACGCGCTGCTGATTTGGGGTATCGCTATTGTCGGCGCCTCGCTGGCGGGACTACCCGCGCCGATCGCGAAGGATCTGCTCACGCTCGCGGTGCACCCCATGACGATGGAGTTCATCTTCGGCGCGATCGTCGGGCTGGTCGTGACCAGCAGGTTGTTCTGGCGCCCGGGCATCGTCCTGATGGTTGCGACGCTCTGGCTCATTGCCGCGCTCGGACTGCAGGGAGAACCAACGCCCTACACCTTGCAGTGGGGCCGGGTTCTGGAGATCGGCCTGCCCTGCGCGCTCCTGATCTACGCCGTGGCCGCCCTCGATGTGCAGGGCCGCCTGGCATGGCTGGTCCCGGCTTTGGTCGGGGCCGTTCTCTCGATATTCGTGTTCCAGCTGTTTGAACTTGTCCCCGCCTCGCCGCTGGACTTGCGTCAGGGCGCTGTGATCCTTTCGACCCTGGTGGGTGCGATCGGCATTCTGGTCACGCTCTGGATCGGCTGGCTGCTCGGTCAGGCGCGCCCAGTGTGGCTCCTCCAGGCAGCGCCCCTATGGCGGTGGCTTCTCGGCGCAACTACACGGGCCGGCGACTGGTCCTATTCCATTTACCTGTTTCATCTCTTCGCCCTCGGCATCATCCAGCGGCTGATGCTGCGGATTGAAGAGGAGGGCAACCTGGCCTCCTACCTGCGTCTCGGCACGACCGGAATCGTCGATAACCTCGTCTTCCTGATCGGCGGCATGGTGGCGGCGCTTCTGGCGGGCTGGCTCGGCTACGTCACGATCGAGCGGCCGTCTGTATTTGTGTTCAATACGCTCCGGCGGAAACTGTTCCGCCGGAGCGTTTGAACGCGGTTATTCTGCAGCGATCTGTTCCGGCAACGGTGCGGTCCACTTCAGCACAGGCTTGCGCGCGGCCCGCGTCTCGTCGAGCCGCCTGGCCGGCGCAAGGTAAGGCGCGCCTTTCAGCGTCTCGTCCCCTTGCGCCGCGCGGCGTGCGATGGACTCCAGCGCATCGCAGAACCGGTCAAGCTCGGCCTTGGACTCTGTCTCCGTCGGCTCGATCAGCATCGCGCCGTGGACGACGAGCGGGAAATACATCGTCATCGGATGATAGCCCTCGTCGATCAGCGCCTTGGCGATGTCGATGGTCTCGATCCCGTCGGCCGTGAACGCATCCGAGAACAGCGCCTCGTGCATGCAGAAGCCGTCAAAGGCCGGTGTCATCACATGCTTGAGGCGCGCCTGGACATAGTTCGCGTTGAGCACGGCGTCCTCGGCGACCTGCTTGAGGCCGTCCGCGCCATGGCTCAGCATGTATGTCAGCGCCCGGACGAACATGCCCATCTGGCCGTGGAACGCCACCATCCGGCCAAAGCTCTCGCTGGCCTCGCCGTCCACATGCTCCACAAGCCGGAAGAGGCCGTCCTCATCCTTGGTCACGAAAGGCACCGGCGCATAGGGCGCGAGGGCCTGCGAAAATACGGTCGGGCCGGAGCCGGGACCGCCGCCGCCGTGCGGCGTGGAGAAGGTCTTGTGCAGGTTGATGTGCATCGCATCGACGCCGAGATCGCCCGGACGCACCCGGCCGACGATGGCATTGAAGTTCGCGCCGTCGCAATAGAAATAGCCGCCCGCCGTGTGGATCAGGTCGGCGATATTCTTGATGTCGGTCTCGAACAGGCCGCAGGTGTTCGGGTTGGTCAGCATGATTCCGGCGATATCATCGGTGCGGGCCAGCTTGGACTTCAGGTCTTCCATGTCGACCCGGCCGCGCTTGTCAGCCTTGATCTCGTCCACGATGAACCCGCACTGCACCGCCGTCGCCGGGTTTGTTCCGTGGGCGGATTCCGGCACCAGCACGCGCTTGCGCGTGTCGCCCTCGCCGCGCGCGATCAGCGCCTGGCGGATCGCCAGCATGCCGCACAGCTCGCCATGCGCACCTGCCTTCGGGCTCATCGCCACCGACGGCATGCCCGTCAGCGTCTTCAGCCAGGTCGCCAGCTCATCGATCAGCTCCAGCGCGCCCTGAACGGTGGCCTGCGGCTGCAGCGGATGGATATCCGCAAAGCCCGGCAGGCGCGCCATCTTCTCGTTGAGGCGCGGATTGTGCTTCATCGTGCACGAGCCCAGCGGGAAGAGGCCGAGATCGATCGCGTAGTTCTTCTGCGACAGGCGCATGTAGTGGCGCACGGCCTGCGGCTCGGAAAGACCGGCAAGACCGGTGTCCACTTTCCGCTTCACGCCGCCGAGCCGGTTCTTCGTGCCCTTCGGCTTCGGCAGGTCCACACCGGTTGTCTCGGGCGTGCCTATCTCGAACAGGAGATCCTCACGCTGAAGAAGTCCGCGCGAGCCGGACACGGTTTCGAAGGTGGCGCCCGAGGCAGAGGCCGGTGCGGTGGGGCGCCCCTGAGTATTCATGCCCATCAGATGATCTCCTTCAGCGCCGCCGCGTAGGCAGCAATATCTTCCGTCGTCGTGCATTCCGTCGCGGCGACGAGAATGACATCCCCGAGATGATCCTTGGGGAACAGGCGCGAGGCCCGCACGCCGCCGACAACGCCCGCTTCGTCCAGCATCGCCAGCACGGCTTCGGCATCGACCGGTGTGCGGATCGCGAACTCGTTGAAGAAGCGCGGCGTCAGCACCTCGACTCCCTTGAGCGCGCCGAGCGTATCGGCCAGTTCGCACGCAGCCTCATGGTTCAACTCGGCGAGTTGCTTCAGGCCTTTACCGCCCAGCAAAGTCATGTGCGAGGTGAAGGCCAGCGCGCAGAGGCCGGAATTGGTGCAGATGTTCGAGGTCGCCTTGTCGCGGCGGATATGCTGCTCGCGCGTCGACAGCGTCAGCACAAATCCGCGCTTGCCATCGGCGTCCACCGTTTCACCGCACAAGCGACCCGGCATCTGGCGCACGAGTTTTTCCTTGCATGCAAAAAGGCCCACATACGGTCCGCCAAAGTTCAGCCCATTGCCGATCGACTGGCCTTCGCCCGCCGCAATGTCGGCCCCCATCTCGCCGGGCGGCGTCACCAGACCCAGGCTCACGGCTTCCGTAAACACCGAAACCAGCAGCGCGCCCTTGTCGTGCGCGCTTTTCGCAACGCTCGTAAGGTCGGTCACCGTGCCGAACACGTTCGGGCTCTGGCCGATCACGCAGGCGGTTTCTCCGTCCACGGATTTTGCCAGCTCTCCTTCGCCGTCGATGGCGACCGGCAGCTGCACGACCGTCAGGCCCTGCGCCTCGCACAGCAGGCGCGTCGCCGCCGCATAGTGCGGATGCAGGCCGCCCGAGAGGATGACCTTCTTCCGCTTGGTCACGCGCGCCGCCATCACGGCGGCCTCGGCGCAGGCGGTCGAGCCGTCATACATCGAGGCGTTGGCGACATCCATCGCGGTCAGCGCCGCCACCTGCGTCTGGAACTCAAAGAGCGTCTGCAGCGTGCCTTGCGCAATTTCAGGCTGGTACGGCGTGTAGGTCGTCAGGAATTCCGAGCGCTGGATGATCATGTCCACTGTCGCCGGCACGTGGTGCTTGTAGGCGCCCGCGCCGACAAAAAACGGGCCCGAAGAGGCCGAGCGGTTCTTCGCCGCCAGCTTCGTCATGTGCCGCTCCACGGCGAGCTCGCCCTGATGGTCCGGCAGGCCGGCAATCTTGGCTTTCAGGCGCGCGGCCTTGGGAACATCCGTATAGAAATCATCGGCGGATTTGGCGCCGATCGTGGCGAGCATGCTCGCGCGGTCTTCGGGGGTCAGCGGGAGGTAACGCATCGGATCTCAGAGCCCTTCGCAGAAGGCGGCATAGGCCGCTTCGTCCATCAGGCCCGACAACTCGCCTGCATCGGTCAGCCTCACGCGCACGAACCAGGCATCGCCCTGGGCCGCTTCGTTCACCTTCTCGGGCGCCTCCGTCAGCGCGGTGTTGACCTCCAGCACCGAGCCCGACACCGGCGCATAGACATCGGAGGCCGCCTTGACACTCTCGACCACCGCAAAATCATCGCCGCGCGCAAACTTCGCGCCCGTTTCGGGGAGCTCGACATAGACGACATCGCCGAGCTGTCCGGCCGCGTAATTCGTGATGCCGACGGTGCCGGTGTCGCCGTCAACGCGGATCCATTCATGGTCCTTGGTATAGTAAGTGGTCATCAGGGTTCTCCTTGAACGGATTAACGTTTGTAACGTGCGGGAATGAAAGGCAGGCTGGCGATCTCGGCTGGGCGGGCCTTGCCGCGCACCATCAGGTCAATCTTCGTGCCGGGCGCGGCATGGGCGGCGGCCACATAGCCCATCGTTACCGGCGCATCGATGCTGGGCCCGAAGCCGCCGGACGTGACCACCCCCACCGCTTCGCCGCCCACGAAAATCTCTGTGCCCTCGCGCGCCGGGGCACGCTCCAGCGGCCGGATGCCGACACGTTTGCGCGCCGGGCCGTCCTTCAGCTCACGGAGGATACGCGCCGCGCCGGGGAAATCACCCGCCTCGCGGCGGCGCTTCTGGATCACCCAGGCAAGATCCGCCTCGACCGGCGAGATCTCCGGCGCAAGATCGTGCCCATAGAGGCAGAGCCCGGCCTCAAGGCGCAGCGAATCCCGCGCGCCAAGACCAATCGGCCGCACGCAGGGATCATCCAGCAGGAGGCCGGCGAGTTCCGTTCCGGCTGCCGCGCGGCCCCAGACTTCAAACCCGTCCTCGCCCGTATAGCCGCAGCGCGATACCACGAACGTCTCGCCGTTCAGCTCCAGCCGCCGGCATTCCATGAACTTGAGGCCCGCACATTCCGGAAAATAGGCCGACAGCACCTTCTCCGCCTTCGGCCCCTGCAGCGCGACCAGCACGCCGTCATCGGCGCGCGTCAGCACGGCCTTACCCGTAAGCGCCGTCTCGAAGATGCCCCAGTCCTGATCCTTCATCGCGCCATTGACGACGATATAGAGCTCGCCCTGGCGATCTTCCTCATACGGACGGGTGATGATCAGGTCGTCGAGGATCCCGCCCTCGGCGTTCAGCAGCACGGTGAGCCGCGCCTGCCCAGGCTTCAGCCCCTTGATGTCGGACGGCACCAGCGTCTCGATCAGCGCCGCGATCTCCTCATGCGCCGCCGGGTCGCGCCGCATGCCGGAGGCGAGCGTCAGGAAACTCGGCCCCATATGGCTCACATCGAACAGCCCAGCATCGCTACGCGTCCAGATGTGTTCCTCCTTTACGCCCTCAGGAAACTGCACGGGCATTTCATAGCCGGCAAACGGCACGAGCTTCGCGCCATACAGCACATGCAGAGGATGAAGCGCGGTGCGCCGCAGGGTTTCCGTGTTCGTATCCGCCATGGCGCCATCCCGATAAGCAAACGACTGCAGCCAAGCTGCACGTTCGTCGCCCCCGCTGTCCTTGGCGCCTGAGAGATTCCGCCGGTCATCGACCGGGCTTGCTCCTTCGGCGAGGCCCTCTAGAGGCCTCTTTCCAGCGTGTTGATTCTCTTCCGGCCCTTTTGCCTGAGCGATTCCGGGGCGGTTGCGCCTTCGGCGGCGGCTACCGAATGCCGCTCTCTCCCGGAAGAGAATTCATGACTGCCAGCTATCCCGGATTCTCGGGGGCCGCAAGGGCGCGGCGGGTCAAACTTCTTTGAACGCCTCGGCTGCATAAGACGTGAGCGTTGCCATCGCAGCGCGCCACGGGAACGGGCCATAGCTAACCCGGCGCACGCCAGCCGCCGCCAGCGCGCCGAACCCGCCCGCCTCCGGCCCAGCCATCACGTTGACGGGCAACGGGCTCGCCGCGCAGACCTGCCGGATCGAGGCGAGATCTCGCAGTCCTGGCAAGAAGAAGCTGTTCGCCCCGGCCGCAGCATAGGCCTGGCCGCGGGCGATCACGTCATCGAGACACGCCGCATGGTCCGCCGGTTTTGCAAGCAGGCAGACGTCCGTGCGGGCATTGATCCAGAACCCCGGCAACACGCTGTCCGCTGCCACCCGCGCCGCCCTCAGGCGCGCCGCCGCGTCTGCCAGCGGCCGCAGCCCTTCGCCATCGCCGGCCGGATAGCCATCTTCCAGGTTCATGCCCACCGCGCCCGTGGCCACCAGCCGCCGAACGGTCTCCGCCACGCCTTCCGGCGTTGCCGCATACCCTGCCTCGAAATCGACCGACACCGGCAGGTCGACCGATGCCGCAATCCGCGCCGCATGCGCCAGCACCACATCCTGGGGCACCGTCTCGCCATCCCCGAACCCCAGCGCTCCGCCGACCGAGGCGCTCCCGGTCGCCAGCGCCGCCGCGCCTGCCGCCGCCACCGTGCGCGCCGAGCCCGGATCCCAGATGTTCACCAGCACCAACGGCGTCCCGCCCGCGTGCAGCTGGCTGAACCGTTTCAGTTTGTCTGCCTGTGTGGCCATGGTGCGCGCCTTCGTTGCGGTGCCTGCATCCTATATCGCGAGCGGCCCCGCGACCCGAATCTTGCGCATCACATCCCCGCCGGCTTCGTCCCTCCAAACCAGCTCTGCACCACGCCCCAGGCGCTGCGCGACCCCGCCAGCGCCTTCTCCGTCGCGCGGGTGGCGTGCGTCGTCAGCCCGCCGACGCGCTTCAGCAGATCGCCGATCACCGAGCCTGATTCCTGCTTCACTTCCCGCAGAGCCTCTGCCGATATCGCCCTCGCCTGCCCGGCCGACCAGCCCTTGAAGCTGCGACAGCGGCGCTTGGCGAGATAGCCGAGCTTTAGCGTCATCATCGCATTGATGCCGCCGTCCATCACCGGCCCGGCGATCAGCCCGCCCATCCGGCCCAGCAGCCCGCCGATCACATCCCCGGTAATCTCGCTGACATCCTCCAGCGCCCGTGAGGCCACCACGATGGCAGCCACGTCCCGCAGGATGCGCAGGCTGCCCATCAGGTGCGGCCGGCCGAAATAGGTGCGCGATACGCGCGCCACGAGGTTCGCGTTGCGCCACAGCACGATGAACGCATCCAGCGTGCCATTCATCGACACCGCCGTCGCGACGCCCACGCCGACCGCCTCGGCATGAATGATCGCCTCGGCCCGCTTGTCGAGCGGGGCCAGAAGCGACTCGATGGTGGCGCGCTCGAACACTTCGAGCTCCAGCGACAGGGCCAGCGCCTCTGCTGCCGACGCCTTGCCCGCCCGCGCCAGCAGGCCGCGGGCCTTGGCGATGCCCTGCTCGATGGCCGGGCGCTCGCCTTGCGTCAGCGGATTGGCCTGCAGCATCTGCAGGTAGCGGATGTCATACCGGATGCGCGCCGCCAGCGCTTCCGGCTGCGGCGCCTTCGCATCAATGAGGATGGTGGGGGGCTTTGCCGCCACCGGCATCGACAGGAACGCCGCGAGCGGGCGCCCCACCAGCACCGCCAGCAACCCAGCCAGCACGGCGACATAGACGTAGCCCAGCACCGGATGCACATCGTCAAACAGCCGGTAGAACAGGAAGCCCTGCCCGATCACCACGAGGAACGCGACCACGATCAGCGCCGACACCGACCACTTCACCACCCGCCAACCCTGCGCCCATTGCGCGGCGAGCTCCCACTGCGCCGTGTCCTTCACCGGCGCAGCCGGCTCCGCAATCGCCTTGGCCATGGCACATCTCCTTTAAGTGTGGGTCGTCCACCCCTCCTCAGGTGGGAACATGGCGGCGCCGAGGCAACAGGCGAACTGGCGCCCTGCATTGGATCGAAACCGGCCGGGCGTGTTGAATGAACCCAGGACCTGCCCAAGCGACCTGGCCCACTTGCTCCCGGCACACGAGGTTCGGGGCGCGGCGCCAGCTAAGCGCTCTCGACGGAACCATCTTTCAGCGTGACACGTCTTGTACAGCGCGCGGCGACCTGCTCGTCGTGTGTGCAGATGAGGAATGTCGCCTTATCCTCCCGGTTCACTTCGCGCATCAGGTCGAGGACTTGCCCGGCCGCAACCCGGTCAAGGCTTCCCGTCGGTTCGTCGGCAAGTATCAGTTCGGGTTTGTTCATCAGTGCACGCGCAATCGCGACGCGCTGCTTCTGCCCGCCCGAAAGCCGGGTTGCCGGAAAATCCATCCGGTCAGCCAGGCCAACCCGCGCGAGAAGGTCGCGCGCTCTTCGGCGCATGGCGGGGCTGATGGCGCCTGCGGGCGCGGCGGCCGGGAAGGCCACATTCTCGGTGGCTGTGAAATCGGGCAGCAGGTGGTGGAACTGGAAAATGAAACCGAGCCGCCGGTTGCGAAACTGCGCCCGCTCCAGATCGGGCAGTCCTTCCACGCGTTGGCCCGCGATAGAAAGTGTCCCCGCGGTCGGCTTGAGCAGAAGCCCAACGATGGACAGCAACGTCGACTTTCCCGATCCGGAAGCGCCCAGCAGGGCGGCCAGTTCGCCGTGCTCCAGGGTGAGGTCGACGCCCTTCAGCACTTCGGTGAGTTCGTCGCCATTGCGAAACGTCATCCCGATCCCGCGCGCCTCGAGAAGCGTGCTCATTGCTGGATGGCCTCCAGCGGGTCCAGCCGTGCGGCCGACCCGGCCGGGATGACCGAAGCCAGGACGGCGCCAATCGTCGTGAGCAGGAAGACCGCGACGTATCCGCCTTCGCGCGGCGCAATCGGAAGCGCCATGGTTCCATCCGGCTTGGTCAGCGTCTCCAGCCAGGAGCAGAGGGCAAACCCGCTGGCACAGCCGATGCCGGCGCCCACCATGCCGATCAGCAAACCCTGCAGCACGAACACGGCAGCGATGAACGAGCCGGATACGCCGAACGCGCGCATGATCCCGACCTCCCCGCGCCGGCGATTGGCAGACAGGCTGAGGGCGCTGGCAATACCGATCAGGACCGATATCAACGAGAAGGCCTGGATCAGCGTGCCGGTCTGCGACTGCGCATCGAGCGCGCCTTCGAGACTTGCGTTTTTCTGCTGCCAGGATGTTGCGCGAAGGCCTGTTGCCTCATGCAGGAAGGCCGCAACTTCCCGGGCGCCGCCAGGCTCGTAGAGCTTGACCTCGATGTTCGTGATCCCCTCCGGCAGCAGGAAGAGAGGGCGTGCGGTCTGGAGGGAGAGATAGGCAACCCGCTCATCAAGGCTTTGCAGGCCCGTCTGGAAAACACCGCGGACGATCAACAGCCTGTCGATGCCGCGATCGGTCCTCAGGAGCACCGGCTGGCCCGCAGCAAGGCCAAGGTTCTCTGCCAGCCTCGAACCGATCAGGATGCCATCCGCACCGAGGCTGGCATCACCGCTGATGATCTCTGTACTGATCGATGAGATCGTATCGATATTGGCTGGGTCGAGCGCGGTGACGGCAACCGGCGATACCGCCTCGCCTTTCACAAGGAATGCACTTCCGGAAATCTGCGGACTGATGGCCGACACAGCCGGATGACTGCGCAACAGGGAGACCGTCGATGTCCAGTCACGAATTTGCCGGCGCTGAAACGTCGAGATGATCGCCACCGGCGCCGACGCGGCATCCGGACTCGGCAGGACGCGTGCAATCCGGGTTTCCGGCTCGAGGGATATGTGGGCGCTGTTGGCCGTTACGTCATCGGTCAGACGGGTGGCCAGCCCCCCGATCAGCGCCGTGATGAAAACAAACGCCATGACCCCAAGCGAGACGCCCGATATCAGCAGTGCCGTCTGGGCGGGATTGGAAAACAGGTAGCGGCGGGCGACCGTGAAGGCGAACATGGGCTCAAGGTCCCTGCGTCGGCGCCGGCGGCAATACGCGCTCACGCACCCGCGCAGACGGGCTGGTTTCGGCCGGCGTGAGGACTACCCGGTCCTCGCCGGTCAGGCCGCTTTCGACGATTGCATCCAGCGACGGCCAATCCGCAATCTGGACAGCGCGGACCTGGACGCGTCCCTCCCGGTCTACCACGTAGACTTTCGGCTGCGTCGCCGCATCGAGGACGGCCTCACGCGGCACAGAGATTGCGGCCTCCAGGACCTCGACGACGATCGTGATATCCACGGACCGGCCCAGGGGGATGTCCAGCGCTTCGTTGGGGACAAACTTGACGAGACGTCCGCCGGTGGCCGCGTCCACGCGCGGCGAAATTTCGAGGAGCCGCGCTCCGAAGATTCGGTCCGATCCCGACAGGGCGGCGCGTGCGGACATGCCGGGCTGCAGGACATCGGCATAAGCTTCATCGACATCCGCCTGAAGTTCGATGCGTCCTACCGAGCCCAGCTGGAAGAGGGTCGCCTCCGCCGAAATGACCTGTCCATTGTCAATCGGCCGTACAAGGACGATCCCCGCCATCGGTGCCCGGATTGTGAACTCATTGTTGCGGGCGGCGATGGACGCCCTTTCGGCCGTCGCGGCTTCGAGGTCCGCCTCGGCCACCTGAAGGACGGCGCGCGCCTCATCGAGCGCCGCTTGCGAAGCTACCCCCCGTTCCGTGAGCGTGCGGGTCCGGTTGAAGACCAGCTTCGCCCGGTTCACTTCCGCCTTCGCTGCTCGTTCGCGCGCGATGAAGGCCTCTGCCTCGGCCCGCTCGGACGAGGAGCGGATGGTCGCAAGCGCGTCGCCTGCCTCCACGCGGTCTCCATCGTCGCGGAATACATCGACAACCTGCCCGGGGTTTGGTGACCTTACATCAACGAGATTCTCCGGGCGGACACGGCCCACAACGGAAAGTGTCTTCTCGAGCAAGCGGGGCTCCACCTGCAGGACGGACACGTCCGGCGGTCGCGTGAACCACCAGGCCGCCAGACCGGCAACCGCCGCGACAATGATCGCGCCCGCGAGCAGGCGTTGCCGCCGCGTCTTCACCGCGGGCGCATCGCTCGCCGGTTCAGGAGGGCCGGGCGCTGGCAGCACGACCGGCTTTTCGGAGCCCGCTTCGTCCGTCATGGGAGGCGACTTGCAGAACGCTGGCGCATTTGGACATGGCCCCGGCAGGAAAGTTCGGCGCAGCGAACGCTGCGCCCAGCGCGGCGGCGCTGCACGCGAGCTTTAGCACTCATTCTCCGATCCAATAGGACTCTTCGCTTGGTGCGCGAACCCAAGGCCGGTGCCGCTCCGCCCGTAGCGCCCGCGAACCCGCCGGGCGAGCGCTCTCTCTAGGTAAATTCCGCAAGCTGCTCGAGCGGCTGTACCCAGCTGTATCAGATCCACAGGATACAACATTGGCGTCAGGGCCACATGACCCGATCCACGATTTTCCAGGCAGAGTCGCTGCGCGACTCCTTAGGCGGATAGACCTCGGACCTGTTCCGGGGGAAATCCGCCATCCCGAAAAACGGTGTCCGTGCGCCCGGATTTCGGCCTGCGGTTCGTGATGTGACTTGATACTCCCCCAGTTCAGCGCACGAGCCGCAGTTCGATCCGCTTCAGTTCCCGCAGCAAGGCGAGATGGTTCATGCGCATCCAGAACCAGATTTTCAGCAGGCCGACGGCGATCATCGCAAACAGGAAAATCGCCAGCCAGAACAGCATCATCCGCGGCTCGGTCGCGCCATACATCTGGAAGCCTGCCCAGACGGCGATTGCGAAGAATGCAAAGCTCAGCACGAAGGCAAAGCCGGTCCAGAATTTCATTGGCCCAGAAAAGGTCGAGCCGAGCTGGCCGAAAAGGCTTTCGCCCTCTTCGAGATTGCGCAGGAAAGCTTCGTCTTCCGCCGACAAGCTTTCTTTCAGCCGGGTTTCAAAATTGGTCATGTCAGGTCTCCTTCCAGAAGGTCCTTCAGGTGTTGGCGCGCATGAAAGAGGCGCGATTTTGCCGTGCCCACGGGAACGCCCGTGGCAGCGGCGGTTTCGGCAAGGGTCAGCCCCTCGCTGAAATACAGAATGGCGGCGATCCGGTGCTCGGCGCTCAGCTGGCCGAGCGCGGCCAGTAGCTCGTGGCGCAGCGGCGCCCGTGCGGCCTCGGACGGCTCCGGCGCAGCCTCTGCCGGCGCAAACCGGGCCCGCCGCGCGCTCAGCCCCCGGATGCGGTCGGCGCATTTGCGGCTCAGTATCCCGTACGCCCAGGCCGGAAACATTTCGGGTTCAGACAGGCGCACCCAGCCCCGGCAGATACCGCCCCAGGCCTCCTGCACCGCCTCGCGCGCCTCCTCGCCTTCCCCCAGCATCCGCCGCGCCGCGCGCAGGAGGCGCGGCTGCCACCGGGCCGCGAGCCGCTCCGCCGCCCGCGCATCCCCCGCCCGCACCAGCGTCACCAGCAGCGCGTCATAAACCCGGTCCGTTTCACTGAGAGCCATCGGCGCGCCTCATCTTTCAGAGGGATAGTCGCGCCGGAAAGCTAAAAGGTTCAACCGCGAAAGCAAAACCGCTTTGCGTTCCGCATTTCGGATAAAGGCAGCAGGCAGGAATCCGGCGCCCCGTTCAAGACACCGAATTCGTCAGGCCTCACCGCTGGCTCAGGCCGCCGCAGCCGCCGGGGTTTTCTGGTTGATGAACAGGTCGCGGATGAAGGTGCGCCCGGCCAGAAGGAAGAACAGGCCCGCGACGGCGAACAGACAGGTTGCGGCGACGCTCGCCCATTGCACGCCGTAAGCTCGGGCATCGCGGCAAGCTTCGATCAGGGCCGGCGACAGGGAGGCGTCGGTAACGCTGCATGTCGCGCTGATCTGACCCGCGACCGGGCTTGCGGCAATCCAGTTCGTCGTGACAGCGTCGGCGACGAGGCCGAGCGCCGGCGGGCCGATGCCGTATCCGATCAGGTTGACGACGAAAAGAAGGATCGCGATCGATGTGGCGCGAACGCGCAGGCTGACCACGGCCTGCGCAATGTTGTACTGCGCGCCCAGATAAAAATACTGCAGTACGCTGGCGACCATCAGCAGGATGAGCATCACAGTACTGTCGCCCACCAGGAACGCAGCGGCGTAGAGCGGCGCGCACACGAGGAAGGCAAGACCCGGGACCCAGGTCGCCGCAGTCGCAGACTTCCTGGACGCCTGCTGGGTAAGGTATCCGCCCAGGAAAGCGCCCAGAGTTCCGGCAAGGCCCACAGGAGCCATGAACATCAGCGCGGTCTGGGAGGGCGTGAAGCCGTGTGAGAAAACGACGTGCTGCGGCTGCAGGCCGACAAGAGCGTATCCTGCGAAGGCGGCGAGCGTGGCACCGGCCGTCATCACCCAGAAGGTGCGTTTGGAGAAGATCTCCTTGAGCGCGTCGGGGAAGCTGACGCGCTCCACTTTGGGGGTACCCGGAGGATCGGAATAGCCTCTCGGCGGCTCCTTGACCGTCAGCAGGAAGATGATGCCGACGAGAATGCCGGGCGCGCCGACAAAGATGAAGGCTTCGCGCCAGGTGAAGACTTCAAGGATGAAACCGCCAAACACCTGCGCCAGAACGCCGCCTGCAGTGACGCCCATGGCGTAAATCCCCAGCGCCGTGGGGCGCGCCGAGGGGGCATAATAGTCGCTGATCATGGAGTTGGCTGGCGGCGTGCAGCCCGCCTCACCAATGCCGACGAGCATTCGGGCCAACAGAAGGGTCACGAACCCGACCGTAAAGCCGCACAGCACCGTTGCCAGTGACCAGAGGATCACGCAGACCCCGATAATCAGCTTACGGCTGACTTTTTCGGAGAGGTTGGCGATGGGAATGCCCAGAATGGTATAGAACAGCGCAAACCCGATTCCGGAAAGCAGGCCGAACTCGAACTGCGAAAGCTGGAATTCGTTGATGATCGGCACACCCACAACGCTGATCAGGATGCGGTCGATGAAATTGAACGTGTAGACGAGGGTCAGCGATCCCAGCACGTAAGTCCGGTAACTGAAACTGCCATAACTCGAGCCTTCAAGGTTCATCACCTCGCCATCGGGGCGCGCTGTATCAACAGTTTTGTAGCTCATTCTTTTCGACCCCAGAGGTGTTGCCATCGAAATGTCCGGACACGGAGTGCCATGCGCGCCCCTTCGCCAGAAGTGAACGAGACAAAGCGGCGTTCACGAAAACCCAGATACCAGCCATCAGGACCAGCATCCGGAAACTGTGCTTGGAACAATGATCTTTTTGTCTGGCGGCACGTTCGATGACGGCGAAATAAAGAACAGTACAAAAAAAGTTTGGCGCCGATAGGGCCGGGCTATCGGAACAGATGCAGCCAGCAGCCGACATCCGGCTGAATACAGCCTCAGCCCTACATCCGCTCCGGCACGGTGATGCCCAAGAGGTCCAGCCCTGTCTCCAGCTGGTGGCGTACGGCGTCGGCCAGGGCGAGGCGGCTCGCGCGTTTGGCGGCGTCCGGCTCGGAGGCAATCGGCAGCGCGCCGTAGAAGGCGCTGAAAGCCTGCGCGAGGCTGTAGAGGTGTTCGCACAGGATATGCGGCATGCGTTTTTCGCGCGAGCCGAGGAGCGCGGCGCCGAAGCCGTCGAGCTGCAGCACCAGCGCGCGTTCGGTCTCTTCGTGTACGGCCACGGCGCCGGGCAGATGCCCCGCGTCCGCCGCTTTCCGCAACACGGATTTCACCCGAACGGCCGCATACAGAAGGTATGGGCCCGTCTTGCCTTCGAAGCTCGTGAACCGGTCGAGATCGAATACATAGTTCGTCATCCGCGTGTTCATCAGGTCGGAGAAACGCAGCGCCGCCACGGCGACCTGCCGGGCCACCGCGAGGCGCTCGTCCTCGCCCATGTCCTCCGGCAGCTTGCCCGCCGCGGCGATCTTCTTCGTCGCCTCGTCCAGCGCCATCGCGTTGAGGTCCGCCAGCCGCAGCACGCCGCCTTCGCGCGTCTTGAACGGCTTGCCGTCCGGGCCGTTGACCGTGCCGAAGCCGATATGTTCGAGCCGTGATTCCTCGATCAGGCCGAGCAGCCCGGCGGCGCGGTAGACCTGTTCGAAGTGCAGCGCCTGGCGCTGGTCGACCACGTAGAGCATCCGCTCCGGCGCCGGCGTCAGCGTCTCCATCCGGTCCTGGATCGTGGCGAGGTCCGTCGTGTGATAGCCTGTGCCGCCGCGGCTGTTGACCAGCATTACCGGCGGCATTTCCTTCTTGTCGCTTTCCTTCGCCACGTGGACGATCCACGCCCCGTCGCTCTGCTTGGCGAGGCCTGCCGCCTTGAACCGCTCGACCAGGCCCGGGATCAGGTGATCGACATCGCTCTCGCCCTTCCAGAGGTCGAACGAGACATTCAGGAAGCCGTAATCGATCTTCAGCGCTTCCACCGACACATCGATGAAATGCCTCAGCAGCGCGCGGTATCCCGCGCGGCCGGCCTGCATCTCGGCAACCGCCTTCTGCGAGCGCTCGTTGCGCGCCTCGTCCGCCTTCGCCTTGATGGAGGCCTGCGGATAGAGGCGGCCGAGATCCTCGATCGTGACCGGGGACTCTTTTGGATACGGCCCGGTGAACGCGGCGTCGAAATAGACCAGCCCCGGCTGCTCGCCCTCAAGCTCGGTGACGAGGTGGCCCATCTGCAGGCCCCAGTCGCCGAGGTGCACGTCCGAGATCACCGTATCGCCGAGGAAGCGCAGCAGCCGCTGCAGCGTATCGCCGATCACCGCCGAGCGCAGGTGGCCGACATGCATGGGCTTGGCGACGTTCGCGCCGCCGAAATCGATCACGGTGGCCTGCCGGTCCGGCGCGAGCTCGCCGCCCGCCATCGCGTCGCAGCGCACACCCTCGGCCCGCGCCGACAGCGCCGCGTCCGAGACCCGCAGATTGATGAAGCCTGGGCCCGCCACGTCCGCCGAAAGCACGAGGGGATGTGCTTTCAGCGCCTCGGCAATCCCTGTCGCGATCTCGCGCGGGTTCCGGCCCGCAGCCTTCGCCGCCGCCATCGCGCCGTTGCACTGGAAATCCGCGAGTTCAGGCTTGTCGCTGCGGCGCACCTCGCCGTGCCGCGCCTCAAGGCCCACGGCTTCGAACGCGGCGCCCGCGGCGGCCGACAATTCCTTCGCCAGGCTCACCATGGGTCTAGTTGCCTGCGTCCAGGCGGAAGCGGTTGCCCGCGCGGTTGAATTCGAGCTGCTCGGCCGTCAGGTCAAACCCGACCACGATCTCGAAGTTGACGCCCGAGATCGATTCGTCGGCCCGGGGAATCGTGATCCGGTTCACCAGCTCGGTCTTGCCGGCCACGGTACCCCGGCCAAACTCGGCCTCGGTGGTGAAGTATTCCTTCGCCAGCACCTTGCCGTTGCGACGGGTCACCGCGACGAAATACGGATAGTTGGCCGAATTGCCGGCCGCCTGCGGGCCCTTGCCGAAGGCAAAGTCGATCTCGACCTCGGCGACCAGCGGCTGCTGGCCGGTATACCGGCAGAACAGCCGCACATCGGTGATCTCGCCGGTAAAGGCGATGTCGGAATAGAGCTTGCCGCCGGCATCGGCGAATTTCACGTACCGTGAGGCGTCATACAGCGAGCCGATCACCGGGCACGGGCCCGAGTTCGGCGTCGAATCGAGCGACTGGGCCAGACGGTTGGTGGAGCCACAGCCGGCAAGCAGGGCGGCCAGGACGAGAGGGGCAATTTTCAGCATGCGTCTGCGTGTCCGTATTGGCCTTATGAAAGGCGTGGCCATCTGATAGCTTGCCCGTGTTAAAGGCCAACGCGCCCGCACGCAACTTGTCAGGCGCAGGAGAATTCAGTCCCCAATGACCCCCAAACGCCCCCTCACCCTCCGCCTCGCGGCCCCCCGGGGCTTCTGCGCGGGCGTCGACCGCGCCATCCAGATCGTCGAGGAATCCCTGCAGAAATGGGGCGCCCCGGTCTATGTACGCCACGAGATCGTGCACAACCGCCACGTGGTGGAGCGCCTGGAGGCCCTTGGCGCCGTCTTCGTCGAGGAGCTGGACGAGTGCCCGGATGACCGCCCGGTCATCTTCTCGGCCCACGGCGTGCCCAAATCGGTGCCCGCCGAGGCGAGCCGGCGCAACATGATCTACCTCGACGCCACCTGCCCCCTCGTCTCCAAGGTCCATATCGAGGCCGAGCGCCACTTCCAGAACCAGCGCGAGATCGTCCTCATCGGCCATGCCGGCCACCCCGAAGTGATCGGCACGATGGGCCAGCTGCCGGAAGGCTCGGTCACCCTGATCGAGACCGTGGAGGACGTGGCCACCTTCGCCCCGAAAAGCCCCGGCAACCTCGCCTTCCTGACGCAGACCACGCTTAGCGTGGACGACACCGCCGAGATCGTCGCCGCCCTGCAGGCGCGCTTCCCCGGCATCTCGACGCCGCACAAGGAAGACATCTGCTACGCCACCACCAACCGCCAGGAAGCCGTCAAGGTTCTCGCGCCGGGCGCGGGGCTCGTGCTGGTGATCGGTGCACGGACGAGTTCGAACTCCGTCCGCCTCGTCGAGGTCGCCCTGCGCGCCGGCGCGGCGGACGCGCGGCTGATCGCCAGCGCCGACGACATCGACTGGACTTGGTTCGACGGCGTCTCCACGCTCGGCCTCACCGCCGGCGCCAGCGCCCCCGAAGACCTCGTCCAGGGCGTCATCGACGCCTGCCGCGCCCGCTTCGACGTGACCATGGAAACCGTGAAGACGGCGGACGAAACCGTGACGTTCAAACTGCCGCGGGTGCTGGCGGGGTAGTTTGCAGCTTCCTTCGACCACCGGGCGCTAACCTTTGCCTGCGCCTGTCTGCGCCGCTATCTCCTCGCTCTCGCGCGCGGCCTCTTGCTGCCGCCGCTGCGCGTGCGGGTGCCCGCCCCGGGCCATTGATCCGGCCTCGATCCCGGCGCCGGCTTGCGCCCCCCCCCCGGCCTACGTAACTTCCCTGATCCTGCGGCGGTGAAACGCGCGCATACTGCTGCCCGACAGGGAGGGCACGCGCGTGACCGGGGACCCAACATTGCCGGCGCCCTTGCGCCTGCCGCAGATCAACGCCGTGCCGCTGACCGCGCCGCTCGAATGGCTGGCGGCGGGCTGGCGTGATTTCTGCGCCGCGCCGGGCGTGTCGCTCGCCTACGGCCTCGTGCTAGCCGCGATCAGCGCCGGCATCTTCTGGGCGCTTTATTCCACCGGATCGGCCAGCTGGTTCTTCGTGCTGCTCGGCGGGTTCCTGATCCTCGGCCCGGTGCTCGGCATGGGCCTTTACGCCGCCGCCCGCGCCCTCGCGGAGGGCCGCCGCCCGGGCCTCTGGGAGGTCATCTGGGTGCGCGACGCCGCCCGCCGGGACGGGCTGCTGCTCGGCCTGCTGCTCGTCTTCCTCTATTTCCTGTGGACCCGCATCGCGCAGGTGATCTACGCGCTGTCGACCTGGCAGGTGCACAAGACGCGCAGCGATTTCCTTGCCTTCGTCGTGCTGGAGCCGGCCGGGCAGATGATGATCCTCACCGGCCTCGTCACCGGCGGGTTCGTTGCCTTCTGCAACTATTCCCTCGCCTCGGTCGCCGCGCCGATGCTGCTCGACCGGCGCTATGACGTGTTCATGGCCATGGCCACCAGCGTGCGCGCCGTGAACCGCAATTTCTATCCGATGCTGCTCTGGGCCTTCCTGATCGTGGGGCTGACGGTGATCGGCATCAGCCTGGCCTTCATCGGCCTCGCGGTCGTCTTCCCGGTGATCGGCATGGCCAGCTGGCATGCGTACCGCGCCCTGACGCGCGAGGCCTGAGGCGGACTCGGTCGCCGCGGCGCGCCGTGCTAATCTCCCCCCGCGGCAGGAGGAGGCCGCTTCGCATGCTGACCCACGCCAAGGCCATCACTTTCGTGCTGACGCCCGACCACAAACGCGCCGCCGCCTGGTACCGTGACGTGCTGGGGCTGACGCATGTGTCGACGGACGATTTTGCCGCCGTGTTCGATCTGGCGGGCACGACGCTGCGCCTGACGACCGTGCCCGGCTTCACCGCCGGCGCGCATACCGTGATCGGCTGGGCCGTGCCGGACATTCGCGCTTCGATGGCGCCCCTCAAGGCGAAGGGCGTGGAGTTCCTCGTCTATCCGGGCTTCGGCCAGGACGCGGACGGCGTCTGGTCTGCCCCCGGCGGCGGCGCGAAGGTCTGCTGGTTCAATGATCCGGACGGCAACAACCTCAGCCTCACCGAGATGCCCTGACCCGTTTATCGCGCGCCCGGCATCTGCCATAAGGCGCGCAATGACCGTTCACATCGCCGCCTTCTACAAGTTCTTCCGCTTCCCGGATTACGCGGAGCGCCGCCAGGCCCTCGCGCAGCGCTTCTGCGGCCTCGGCATCAAAGGCACGCTGCTGCTGGCCGAGGAGGGCGTGAACGGGACGGTTGCGGGCAACCCGGAGGCCATCGACGCCGCCCTCGCCGAGCTGCGCGCCCTGCCCGGCGCCGAAGGCATCGACGCGAAGTTTTCCGAAGCGGCCGACATGCCCTTCGCCCGCCTGAAGGTGCGCCTGAAGCGCGAGATCGTCACAATGGGCGTGCCCGGCACCGATCCCAGCAGCCTCGTCGGCACCTATGTGAAGCCGCAGGACTGGAACGCGCTGATCACCGATCCGGACACGGTGCTGATCGATACCCGCAACGATTACGAAACCGCCCTCGGCACGTTCGAAGGCGCGATTGATCCGCAGACGGAAAGCTTCCGCGACTTCCCCGCCTGGTTCCGGGACTTCCGCGCCCGGCTGGACGCCGAGGGCCGCAAACCCAAGATCGCCATGTTCTGCACCGGCGGCATCCGCTGCGAAAAAGCCACCAGCTTCGTCAAGGCCGAAGGTATCGACGACGTCTTCCACCTTGAGGGCGGCATCCTCAAATACCTCGAGACCGTGCCCGAGCCGGAAACGAAATGGCGCGGCGAATGCTATGTCTTTGACGAGCGCGTCTCGGTCCGCCACGATCTCATGCCCGGAGACCACGTCCTCTGCCACGCCTGCGGCCGCCCCGTCGCGCCCGAAGGCCGTCAGCACAAGGACTATGTCGAAGGCATCTCCTGTGCGGCCTGCATCGGCGAGATGACGGACGACCAGCGCGCCCGCTTCGCCGAACGCCAGCGCCAGATCGACCTCGCCAAGGCGCGCGGCGAAAAGCACATGGCGCCCGCGCCCCGCGATCCGTGACGATCCTCTATTCCTTCCGCCGCTGCCCCTATGCCATGCGCGCCCGGATGGCCCTCGCCGCCTCGGGACTTCCCGTGCGCGTCCGCGAAGTCCTCCTGCGCAACAAGCCGCCAGAAATGCTCGCCGCCAGCCCGAAGGGCACCGTCCCTGTCCTTGTACGGACGGATGGCACGGTCCTCGACGAAAGCCTCGACATCATGCACTGGGCCCTCTCGCAGAATGATCCGGAAGGCTGGCTGCGCGCCGACCCGGCCGAAACCGCCCGCCTGATCGCGCAGAATGACGGCCCCTTCAAGCACGCGCTCGACCGCTACAAGTATGCGGGTCGCCACAAGACCGACGGCGCCGCGCACCGCGACGCCGCGATGGAAATCCTTGCCGATCTCGCCGCCCGCCTTGAGGCAAACGGCGGCCAGCTCCTCGGCCCCGCGCCCACGCTCGCCGACATCGCCCTCTTTCCGTTCGTCCGCCAGTTCGCCGCCACGGATGAGGACTTCTGGGCAAGCCGCGCTCCCGCCAGCGTACAGGGCTGGCTCGCCGGACACATTGCGAGCCCGCGCTTCGCGGCGATCATGACGAAGTTTCCGCGGTGGCAAACCGGCGCCGAGGAGCCGCTGCTCACTGCGCGCTGATCGCCGCGCGCACGTCTTCCAGCGGAAACAGCGGACCGGGATCAAGATTGCGCCGGAGGGGCACGCCGCCGCAATCGGGCTGCATCCGGTCGTCCAGCGCCGCATGCGTGACCAGTGCGTCCGGCGGGAGGCTGTAGCGCGCCGCGATGTCCGCGACGAGCGCGCTCAAGGCCGCGATCTGCGCTTCTGGAAACGGCTCGATCCCGTCGCCCCGGTTGACCAGTTCGATGCCGATCGACCGCCGGTTCACCTGCGCCATGATCCCGCCGAAGCTGACATGGCCGGCCGTGCGCAGTTCCGGCCGCTGCTGCGCGATGTCGCCGTCGCGGCCGATCGCATAGTGGATGCTCTTGCCGCCTTCGCCGAGGAACCAGTCGCGCCAGAATACGGCGCTGCCGTTCGCTGGCGTGAAGTAGATCGCGCCGTCCCGGCAGGTCGGCCCGCCGATGGAATGCACCACGATCAGGTCGATTTCCTCTGCCGAACGCGCCTCGCCGCCATGCGGAAAATCCTCCGTAAGCCGGTCGATCACGAGGCTGGCCGCCGGGCCGGGCTGGTCAACGGTCTCCGGCGGGTTTGCCGGCAAGTCTGGCCCCGGCACCTGCCCCACCACCGGCCCCGGCTCGGGGACGGGCGCAGGCACCGCCGTGCAGGCGGACACCATCAGCGCCGCCGCGCCGCACACGAGCCAAACGAGATTCATACGCGCCCTCACGCTGGCCGAGACGCCGTCATGGCGCGCGATTCCGGCAATTTGATGCCGCGCGGCCTGGCGGCCCCGGCCCGGCTTTTGCCCCTTGCAAAATCCGGCACCGCGCGTAAAAGCGCGGCTTCCCGGCCCCGGGCGCCTCGCGGCACCTGCGGCAAGAGATGGCATCGGAGTGTGGCTCAGCCTGGTAGAGCACTAGCTTCGGGAGCTAGGGGTCGGAGGTTCGAATCCTCTCACTCCGACCATCTTTTCTGATCCCGGCAGCCGTTCTGCGTTTACCTGGAAAACCGGTATCCGTGGATCGTCATGTCGATGGTCTCGCCCGGCGGCAGCGGCTGCCAGGTTCCGCACCATCCCGGCGCACGGCAGCGCCAGAGCTCGGTCAGCGGAAACATTGGAATGGAATCCGGCGGAAAGCGCAGGTCCGGCGGCGCGCCCTCCTGCTGGGCCCATTGGGCGACCGTCTTGCGCCGCACGACAAGCTTGTCGCTCCACCCGTCGGTCAGGCTGCGGACCGACATGGTCACCCGGCCGGGCCGGCGCTCGATGGTCCAGCGCACGCGGTGGCCGGCAAGATCCTTGTCGACCGACCGCATGCGAAAGCCGCCTGCGCCATTGTGCAGATTGTATTCGAGGCGCCCGTCCATGTACTCGAAGTCGAACTCGTGCCCGCCTTCCCGGCTCCCCTCGGAATAGATCCACAGCGGCGCATACACGACGCCCGGCCAGACCTCGGAAATCGTGGCTTCCACCACGTACTTGCCCTGCGTCTTGCGCAGGCGGCGTTCGCCCTCCCACTTGATGGCGGAGCCCCAGGTCTCCGTCAGCCGCTGCACGACCGATCCATCCGGCTGCGGCTCGACGGCGGCGAACCGGAACTCGAACCCGTCAGGAAACTTTGCCGGCTGGTGGCCCTCGATCGGATGATAGACCTGGTCGTAGTTCCTGAATTCCACCGGTGCCGTCGGAAACGTTGTCAGCGCGATTTGCCCGACGCCCCCGGCGCAGCCAGACAGGAATGCGGCGAAGGACAGCACCGCCGCCAGCCGGCAGCGCTTGGCGCCATGTTCTCGCATCCAGTTCAGTGATCCGGCCACGCGAATTGCCCTTTTCTGCGATCTCAGCGCGATGCCCTCCAGGTCACCAGCTTGAGCCCGGACCAGACCGCATCGATGGCGCAGACCTTCACATCAACAAACCCCATCGGCAAGGCAATCCGGCGGATTCCGCCCTCAGTAATATCCGAAGCAATCCTCGCCGCCTTCTTGGGCCCGCCATCCAGGCCGTGTCCGTAGGCGCGAGAATCGGCCTCAGCCCTTCAGCGCCGTGCGGACCGCCTCAAGGGCGTCGTCCGCCTTGTCGATCTCGCTGCCGCCGGCCTGCGCCATGTCCGGCCGGCCGCCGCCGCCCGAGCCGCCCATGGCGGCCGCCGCGACCTTGACGAGGTCGACGGCGGAATGCGTGCCCACCAGATCCTTGGTGACGCCGACCGCGATGCCCGCCTTGCCGCCCTCGATACCGACGAACACGACGACGCCCGAGCCGATGCTGGCTTTCGCCTCCTCGACCAGCGGGCGCAGGTCCTTGCTGCCCACGCCGTCGGCAATCCGCGCGATCAGGTTGACGCCGTTGATGACTTCCGGACCCGAGGCCCCGCCGCCGCCGCCCATCGCGAGCTTGCGCTTGGCGTCGTTGAGTTCCCGCTCCAGCGACTTGCGCTCATCGGTCAGCGCCGCCACGCGGCGCGGCAGATCCTTCAGCGGAACCTTCAGGCTTTTCGCGACATCCGCGGCAATCTGCGCGCGGCCTTTGAGATAGCTCAGCGCCTCGGCGCCGGTGGCCGCCTCGATGCGGCGAACGCCGGCGGCAACGCCGCCTTCCGACAGGATGGCGAACACGGCGATATCCCCCGTACGGGTCACGTGGGTGCCGCCGCACAGCTCGACGGAGTAGGACCGCCCGCCATCGCCCGGCTCACCCATCGACAGTACACGGACTTCCTCGCCATACTTCTCGCCGAACAGGGCCAGCGCGCCAGCCTCGATCGCCTTCTCGGGGCTCGTCACCTTGATGCCGGTGTCGATGTTTGCGCGGATCTGCGCGTTGACTTCATCCTCGACCGCTTCGATCTCGGCCGGCGTCATCGGCGCGCCGTGCGAGAAGTCGAACCGGAACCGGTCGGCTTCGACGAGCGAGCCTTTCTGCGTGACATGCGCGCCGAGCACCTTGCGCAGCGCGGCATGCATCAGGTGGGTCGCCGAATGGTTTGCCATGACCTGCTTGCGGCGCACGGCATCGACTTTCAGCTGCGCCTTCGCGCCGAGCTTCACGTTCCCGGACACCAGTTCGCCGATATGCACATGCACATCCCCGGCGCGCTTCTGCACGTCGCGCACGATGAAACGCGCGCCGCCCTCGAAGACGATCTCGCCATGATCACCCGCCTGGCCGCCGGATTCGGCGTAGAAGGGCGTCGTGTCGAACACCAGTTCCGCTTCGCCGGCCGACATGTCCTGCGCGAGCAAGCCGCCGGCGGCGATCGCCACCAGTTTGCCGTCGCCGGAGGTGGCGCCGTAGCCTGCAAATTTCGTCGGGCCGGTCTTGGCGCGGGCCTCGAACCAGATTTCCTCGGTCGCGCGGTCACCGGACGTGAAGCCTGCGGCGCGGCTGGCGCCGCGCTGGACATCGAGCGCGGCTTCGAAGCCTGCCACGTCCACTTCAAGGCCGCGTCCGCGCAGGATGTCCTGCGTCAGGTCGAGCGGAAAGCCGTAAGTGTCCGACAGTTTGAACGCCACATCGCCCGGCAGCGCGGCGCCGGGCTTCAGCTCGGCGAGCGCCTTGTCGAGCAGCGACAGGCCGTTGCCGAGCGTGCGCTGGAAGCGGGCCTCCTCCTGCTCGATGGCCGCTTCGATGGCGACCTGCGCGCGGCCAAGTTCCGGATAGGCCTTGCCCATCTCGGCGACCAGCGCGGGCACCAGCTTGTGCATCAGCGGCTCGCGCGCGCCCAGCATGTGGCCATGGCGCATCGCGCGCCGCATGATCCGGCGCAGCACATAGCCGCGCCCCTCGTTCGACGGCAGCACGCCGTCCGCCACGAGGAATGCCGAGGTGCGCAGGTGGTCCGCGATGACGCGGAACGAGGCTGCCTTGTCGCCGGCCGATTTCTGACCGTAAACATCTTCTTCCGCATTGATCAGCGTACGGAACAGGTCGATATCATAGTTGTTGTGCTTGCCCTGCAGCACGGCCGCAATCCGCTCGAGGCCCATGCCGGTATCGATCGAGGGCTTGGGCAGGCTGGTGCGCTTGCCGCCTTCGTGCTGCTCGAACTGCATGAACACGAGGTTCCAGACCTCGATGAAGCGGTCACCGTCCTGATCGGCGCTGCCCGGCGGGCCGCCGGCCACCTTGTCGCCATGGTCGAAGAAGATTTCCGAACAGGGGCCGCACGGGCCGGTATCGCCCATCGACCAGAAATTGTCGCTCGTCGCGATCCGGATGATCCGCGAATCGTCAAAGCCGGCGACCTTCTTCCAGATCGAGGCGGCTTCCTCGTCCTCGGCATAGACGGTGACCAGCAGGCGTTTCGGGTCGAGCCCGTAATCCTTGGTGATCAGCTCCCAGGCGAGGCGGATCGCGTCGTCCTTGAAGTAGTCGCCGAAGGAAAAATTCCCCAGCATTTCGAAGAAGGTGTGGTGGCGCGCGGTGTAGCCGACATTGTCGAGGTCATTGTGCTTGCCGCCGGCACGCACGCATTTCTGCGACGTCGTGGCGCGTGGCGCAAACGGGGCTTCCACGCCGGTGAAGATGTTCTTGAACGGCACCATGCCTGCGTTGACGAACAGCAGGGTCGGGTCGTTCTGCGGCACCAGCGGCGCCGATGGCCGGCGGGCATGGCCGTTCTTCTCAAAAAAGCTGAGGAACGTCTCCCGGATCTCGTTAACGCCTTGCATCTTTTGCTTCTGTTCCTTGCCAATCACCAAACGTTCCGGCGCCCGCCTTAGCCGAGGCGCGCGCTGGATTACAGAGGCGATATAAAGGCCCCTTTGCAGCACGCCAAGACAAGGCGCGCCACAAAGGGGACTTCTTCCAGTCCGGAGATCGGTAGACCGGAAGCTTGCCACACCGGTCCAGCGCGGATTTACCGCGCAGACCGTGGAGGCTCGCGGTTTCCCATGTTGCAAATGGAAAACCGCAATTTCATGTCCCTGCCAGACCCGCCGGGATCAACCTTCGGCGGCGTCCGGCGCTCCGTCCTCGTCCTCGGCGTTCATGCCGGCGGCGAGCAGTTCATCGGCGAGCAGGCCCGCATTGCGGCGGATTGCATCCTCGATCTCGTTGGCAACCGGGATGTTGTCCTTCAGGAACTGGCGGGCCTTTTCACGGCCCTGCCCGATCCGTTCGCCATTGTAGGAGTACCAGGACCCCGACTTCTCGACGACGTTCGCCTTGACGCCGAGATCGACGAGTTCACCGGTCTTGGAGATGCCTTCTCCATAAAGAATATCGAACTCGACCTGGCGGAACGGCGGGGCGACCTTGTTCTTGACGACCTTGACGCGCGTCTGGTTGCCGATCACGTCCTCACGTTCCTTGATCTGGCCGATACGGCGGATATCGAGGCGGACAGAGGCGTAGAATTTCAAGGCGTTGCCGCCGGTCGTCGTCTCGGGGTTGCCGAACATCACGCCGATCTTCATGCGGATCTGGTTGATGAAGATCACCATGCATTTCGACTTGGAGATCGAGCCCGTCAGCTTGCGCAGGGCCTGGCTCATCAGGCGCGCCTGGGCGCCGGGGAGCTGGTCGCCCATCTCGCCTTCGAGTTCGGCGCGCGGCGTCAGGGCCGCCACCGAGTCGATCACCAGCAGGTCCACCGCGCCGGAGCGCACCAGCGTATCGGCAATCTCGAGCGCCTGTTCGCCCGAATCGGGCTGCGAGATCAGAAGGTCGTCGAGATCGACACCCAGCTTGCCGGCATAGACCGGATCGAGCGCATGCTCGGCGTCAATGAAGGCGCAGACGCCGCCATTCTTCTGGGCTTCGGCGACGCAATGCAGCGCCAGCGTCGTCTTGCCCGAGCTTTCCGGCCCGAAAATCTCGATGATCCGGCCTTTCGGAAGCCCGCCGATGCCCAGCGCGATGTCGAGGCCGAGCGAGCCGGTCGACACCGCCTCGATATCCATCGATTTCTTGTCGCCAAGGCGCATCACGGAGCCCTTGCCGAAGGAGCGCTCGATGTTTCCGAGCGCCGTTTCGAGGGCTTTTTGCTTGTCCACGCCGGTTTCCTTCTGCACGAGGGCGAGTGCGGGTTTGCTCATAGGTCGTCTCCTTAGGTCTACCATGGGGGCCGGTTTGGCAAGGCCCCCGATTGCCGTGCTGAGACGTCATGTACACTATTTGTTCTGGAGAACAAAGCAGAAACTTTTTGCCCGAACATCTTTCCTTCCGGCACTGTCTCAGGCATAGTCCAAGCCATGCTCACACGGTCCGGAAATTCCGGCGGGGAAGCCCGCCTTCGCTATGGCGACAATGATTACGACATCCTCACGCCGGGGAGTTTCGTCACCTGCGCCGTGACTGGTAGACCGATTCCCTTGAGCGCGGTGCGCTATTGGAGCGTTGACCTGCAGGAAGCCTATTGGGACGCCGAAGCGGCCGCCCAGCGCCTAACCTATTCGAAGTGATGCCTCTCAGGCAGGCGCACGCGCCGCAGGATTGAGCTGCCAGACGCGCAGGTTGAGCGCCGAGGCGATGGTCACCCAGGTCAGGTAAGGCGCCAGCATGCCGGCTGCGAGGGCATGGATCGGCGCAAACGCGGCCATCACCGCCGCGATCGACAGCCAGAGCGTCACGACGATCACGAAGCCCAGCCCCATCCGGCGCAGTCCGAAGAACACGCCCGACCAGCTGGCATTGATCACGAGGCTCACACCATACAGCACCAGCGCGCCCGTGGCCTCAGCCCCGCCGGTCAGCCAGACCAGCCAACCCGCTACCGCGTTCAGCACGAACAGCGCCGACCAGACCACCGGAAAGGCCCAGTTCGGCGGTGTCCAGGGCGGCTTGGACAGAGCTGCATACCAAGCGCCCGGCCGGAACACCGCCCCGCTCGAGGCAGCGGCGAGATTGGCGAGCACGAACAGCGCCAGCACAAGCAGGTTTTCAGGCGTGAACATGAGGGTGCTTCCTGTGCTGCGGGTGCGCCGGACTTATATAGGGACGCGCTGGCGCCAACGCGCGTCTTCCCGGCAAGAAAGCAGCCCGGAGGCGCTCAACGCCGCACATCCGTGCGCCAGACGACCTCATCTGCCCCCACCAGCCGCGCCAGCCGACCGAGTTCCGCCTCCAGCTTAGCCTGCCGCGCATCGGTCCACTTCACGCCTGGCTCCGGCCACAGCTGGTGCACGCTGATCTCGCCGGCCTCGCGGTCGGATTTCACCTCGATGCGCCCCACGAACCGGTCGCCTTCCAGCAGCGGATAGACATAGTAGCCCCACTGGCGCTTCGCCTCGGGCACGAAAATCTCGATCCGGTAGTCGAAGCCGAACAGGCGCGTCAGGCGGTTCCGGTCGCGGATCACCGGGTCGAACGGATTGAGGATGCGCAGCCGCGGCGCCGGCGCGGAGACCTCGGCCAGCCGCGTCTCGATATCCGGCAGCGCCAGCGCCGCGCTCCACTCGCCGCGCGCCGACTCGATCTCCACCGGCACAAGCTTTCGCGCCTTCGCCGCTGTCCAGGCTTTCACTTCGCCAAGGTCTGCCGCGGCCCAGAAGCGCTGGATGTCGCCCTCCGTGCCGAACGCGAGCCGCGCCAGCGCCTCGCGGCACAGCCAGTCGACCTGCGCGACGTCACTATGCTCGGCCGCACGATGATGATGCGGAATGACGCGCTCGGTCAGATCGTAAAACTTGGTGAAGCCGTCGCGGTGCGAAGTCGAAAGTTCCCCCGCATACCACATGTAATCCAGCGCCAGCTTGTGCGGCGGCCTGCGCCACATTTCCCGCTTGCCCACGATCTTGGTATCGAACGCCTTGGTGCTGAGCGGGCCTTCCGCTTCGATCCGTGCACGGATGGCCGCGCGCCCGTCCTCGTCCAGCATGCCGCGGTGCCATTCCCAGCCGCGCACCTTCTCCTCCATCCGGCGGAACTGGCGCCGCCACATCGGATAGAAGTCGATCGGGATCAGCGAGGCATCATGCGTGAAATGCTCGAACACCTGCCGGTCACGCGCGAGGCACGTGTGCAGCATCGGCTCGCGGTAATTCTGGTTGCGGCTCCACAGGATATGATCGTGCGCGCGCGCCACCACGCGGATCGTGTCGAGCTGCACGAAGCCAAGCTTGCGGATCGTGCCGGGCAAGTCCACCGGCCCCGTCGGCGGCGCCGACAGGCCCTGCGCCTCCAGCCACAGCCGCCGCGCATCCCGGTTGGCAATTCTCAGCACCATTCCCCGCCCTTGCCCCTCTCGCTGCCAGCTGCTGGCCAAGCCGGCAATTGTGTCAGTTTGCGGTGCCCGGCAAGGCCGGCGGCGGGGCCAGCTGGTCGTCGATGGCAGACTTGATCGGCTCAGGAAAATCGTCCGCAAGGCCGACGCAGTCACGGCGGAAAACGGCCTCCGCAGAGTCCACACTGTCCGGCCTTTTGGGATCACTCGTCAGCGACACCTCCCAGTCGAACTGGCAGGCACGCGAGGCAAAGCTGCGGGCGCAGACCGCCATCGGCTCCGGATAGTCCTCGTGCGCTTCGCCGTAGGTGCATTCATAGCCCGCCTCGGCCAGCTGGGCGAGCGTGGTCGCCCGGCCCTCGCGGTGCGCAATGCGGCTGAACCCCGTCTCCATCGCGGCCATCAGGTCGGCGCCGGGCTCGTGCTGCCAGACATGCTGCTGGTGCAGTTCGGTCACCGTCTTCGGCCCCGCCATCCCGTGCGCGCAGGCGCCGAGCCCCGCCGCCAATACCAGAACCAGAAATCCCTTCATGTGCATCTCCCCGTTATCGCTCCAGAATCTTCTTCGATTGCGGCGAGACTAGGGAGCCACAAGCAGGAGCTGGAGGACAAGTCCTCCGAGCGCGCCCGCCAGCCCGCCGGCCAGAATATCGGCCATATCATGCCTTGCGAGATATAGCCGGGACCAGGCAATCAGGCAGCTGAAGCCGAGCCCGATGCCGACCAGAAACATGTCAGGCCAGAACAGGCTGGCCACCAGAACGGCAAAGCCGACATGCAGGGAAAGTTTCAGCCAGCGCGAGGTTAGCACTGCCGCAGCCACCAGGGCTGCCGCGATGGCGAGGCCGGTGGAGAGCGCCGCCGGCTGGCCGCTCCAGAAGGCCCAGGCCGATGCCAGGGCCAGCGCCGGAAAGAGGAACAGGTTCAGCTGGCTGCGCTCTTCCGGCTGCGAGGCGTCCGCATCGGCCCACTTTCCCCGCCGGACCTGCACGAGGCTGAACAGCGCTGCGGCCGCCGCAATGCCGCCTGCAGCCAGCACAACCGTGCGTGTCAGGTCAGGCGGTGCATCCCCCGACGCGGCTGCCAGCGCAGCCCCGACCGGCGTGAGGATCGCCGGGTGGCCTGCGAGCGAGAGGGCGTGCGCGAATACCGTGCGCATCAAGGCACCAGCAACGTCGCCCCGGTCGTCGCGCCGCCTTCCAGCGCCCGGTGCGCCTCGGCGGCGTCTTTCAGTGCAAAGCGCTGGCCGATATCGGCGCTCAGCACGCCCTTCTCGATCAGGCTGAACAGACGCTTCGAGGCCCGCGCCAGCGCCTCCGGCGTGTCCGTGAAATTGAACAGCGTCGGCCGCGTCATCACCAGCGAGCCGCCCGCCGCCAGCCGGCCCGGCGGGATCGGGTCTGCCGCGCCGGAGGCATTGCCATAGGTGATGAACCAGCCGCGCGGCCGCAGGCTCGCGAGCGAGGCCTCCGCCGAGATCTTGCCGACGCTGTCATACACGACATCGACGCCCTTGTCATTCGTCAGTGTACGGACCTGTTTGGCGACGTCGTCATAACCGACCACCACCTCATCCGCGCCGAGCGCTCTCGCCCGCTCCGCCTTCGCCGCGCTGGACGTGACCGCAATCACCCGCGCGCCGAGATGTTTCGCCCAGGGCGTCAGCAGCGAGCCGACCCCGCCGACCGGCGCCCAGACCAGCGCCGTCTCGCCTTTCTGAAGGGGACGGATTTCCTCCAGCAGCATCCACGCCGTCGTGCCCTTCAGCAGGATCGCGGCGGCCTCCTCGTCGCTGATCCCGGCGGGCAGCGGCACGACGCCGGCCGCCGGCCCGGTATAGTGCGTCGCGTAGGTGCCGCGCCCGGTATAGGCGACCCGGTCGCCCAGCTCCACGTGCAGCACGCCCTCGCCGACCTCCTCGATCACGCCCGCACCTTCCGACCCCGGAACAAATGGCAGCGGCATCTTGTAAAGACCGGTGCGGTGATAGGTGTCGATGAAGTTCACCCCCACCGCGGTCTGGCGCACCAGCACCTCGCCCGGCCCCGGCGCCCGCGGCGGCGCAGTCTCCACCTGCAACACCTCCGGCCCGCCGGTCTGGTGCATGCGAATGGCATAGGCATTGGGAAGGGTCATCGGGCGCTCCATGGACTTTGCCGGATCACCAAGCCGGGACTGCACGGGACTGTCAAATCCCCGCCTCGCAGCGGACTCGACAAGCGCGAGAAGTTCTGCTTTTGTTCGCGCCTCACTGGAGGGAGAAAATCAATGATCGGCTATGTCACCCTAGGCACGCGCGACCTCGCGCGCGCTTCGAAATTCTATGATGCGATCGCAGCCGAACTGGGCACGCCGCGGATGTTCACGATGGACAACTTCATTGCCTGGGGCACGCCGGAGGGCGGCGCGGGCATTGGTGTCGGATATCCCTATGACGGCAACGCAATGAGCGTCGGCAATGGCGTGATGGTGGCGCTGCAGGCGAAGGACAAGGCGCAGGTGGACCGCATCTACCATCTCGCCCTCAGCTTGGGCGCGACCGATGAAGGCCCGCCCGGACCGCGCGGCGACACGTTCTACGCGGGCTACTTCCGCGACCCCGACGGCAACAAGCTGAACGCCTTCGTGATGGGCTGATCCGGCGCGGCCGCGCGAGCTCAGTTGTGTCCCTCGCGCGGACGCGGCAGGATCATGCCTTCGTAGAGATAGAGGTCTGGCCGCTCCATGTTGCCGGAGCGGATCCGGGCGAGCGAATATCGCGACAGTAAAATCCGGCGCGGCGGTGCGAACGTCGTGCCTGGCACGGCATGGATCGCCTCCGCGAACGGCTCGCCGCCGACCTCGACGAGCAGGGCCACCGCATACGTCACCCCTCCGGTTTCAAGCGGCATCGGGATCACCACAAGATCTTCGCTCATCGGTTGCTCTCAGCTGCCTGTAAACTTCGCGGGCCGTTTCTCCAGGAAGGACGCCACGCCTTCCTTGTGGTCGGCCGACTTGAAGCAGGCTGACAAAGCGGTGACGTGCGCCTTCATATGCTCCGGCAATTCGCGGGCGAGGCCTTCATAGACGAGCGCCTTCATGTGGCGGATCGAGAAGGGCGAGGAAGTGAGATACCGCCGCGCCTCGGCCAGCGCCGCGTCCATCAGCGCTTCCGGCGCCACGACCTCGTTGGCATAGCCGATCTCTTTCGCCTCCGCCGCCTCGAGGAAGCCGCCGGAATAGAGCAGCCGCAAAGCCCGCGAATGTCCGATCAGGCGCGGCAGGATCCAGCTGCCCGCGCCGGTGTCCGGCACGAGGCCGCGGTGCGCAAAGTTCCAGGCGAACCGCGCCCGGTTGGTGACGATGCGCACATCGCACTGGCTGGAAAACTCCGCCCCCATGCCCACCGCATAGCCGTCAATCGCGCCGACCACCGGCTTGGGACAAGCCACCAGCGGCCACCAGACATCGCCTTCATGCGCCTCGCCGCGCACGCCGCGCGTCTCTCCCGGAATGGTCGACAGGTCCGCAAGGTCAGTGCCCGCGCAGAACGCCCCGCCCGATCCAGTCACGATCAGCACACGGACACTGTCGTCCACCGACACTTCGCGCACCTTCTCGATGAACGCGAACAGCATCGCATAGGTCATCGCATTGCGCTTCTCCGCGCGGTCGATGGTGAGAATGGCAATGCCGTCCGCCGTCTTCTCCAGCTTGATATGATGAGCCGTCATTTTTTTGTTCCTCCCGAATTCCAAGACCCCTCTCCCAACGGAGAAGGGTTCAAAGGTGCCTCAATGCACCAGCGCCTTCCCATCCGCCTTCGTCCGCGTCCGGATATTCAAGAGCTCCACCCCCAGCGAGAAGGCAATCGCGAAGTAGAGATAGCCGCGCGGAATGTGGAAGCCGAGCCCGTCCGCCACCAGCGCCACGCCGACCAACAGGATGAAGGCCAGCGCCAGCATCTTCGTCGTTGGGTGCTCCGCAATGAACTTCGCCAGCGGGTCGGCAGCGACCGCCATCACGATCGTCGACAGCACCACCGCCGTCATCATGATCACCAGTACGTCGGTCATCCCGATCGCGGTGATGACGGAATCCAGCGAGAACACGATATTGATCACGAACAGCTGCACGATCACGCTGGAGAAGGTCGACTTCACTTTCGAATTCTCGTGGTGCGTGCCCTCCACAGAAGCATGAATTTCCTGGGTGCCCTTCCACAGCAGGAACAATCCGCCGGCCAGCAGGATCAGGTCCTTGATGGTCACCTCGCCGATATGCTCTGCCGCCAGCCGGTCCCCGCCCGCGATCATCAGGGCGGCATCCGGCGGCACATGAAACAGGGCGTGCCGGTCCAGCTGGATGATCCAGAAGATCAGGCCCAACATCAGGATGCGCAGGGCCATCGCGCCCCAGATGCCGATCCGCTGCGCCTGTTTGCGCTGCTTGCCTTCCAACTTGCCGGTGGCGATCGAGATGAACAGGATATTGTCGATTCCCAGCACGATCTCGAGGAAGGTCAGGGTCGCGAGGCTGCCCCAGAAAACAGGGGTCATCAGCATTTCGGTCATGGCGCGCGCCTCTTCGATCCGGATTGACGGGGCGACTGAACCCCGCGCCGCGAGTTTGGGCAAGGCTTTCCCTTCGGGAGCGTCTTGCGCGCGGGCCTGCCCTGCCGCAGCATCCGGACATTCACGGGAGAGCCGCATGCCAGAATTTCGCACCGTAGACGCCGGCGCCGCGCAAATTCGTGTGGCGATTGAAGGCACTGGCCCCCTCGTGCTGATGGTCCACGGCTTCCCGGAAAGCTGGTATTCCTGGCGCCATCAGATCGGCCCCATCGCCGCTGCGGGATTTACGGCCGCCGCGATGGACGTGCGCGGCTATGGCGGTTCGGCCCGGTTCCCCGAGGTCGCCGACTACCGCATGGAAGCGCTGATCGCCGACATCCTCGGCGTCGGCGCCGCGCTCTCGCCCGGCCAACCCTTCACCCTGATCGGGCATGACTGGGGCGCCCCGCAGGTTTGGAACACCGCCCTCCTCCACCCAGACCGGATCGCCGCCGTCGCCGCCCTCTCCGTGCCCTTCTTCGGCGCCCCGGAATTCTCCTTCGATGATGTCATCAAGCGCGTCTTCGACGAGCGCGACCGGTTCTTCTACCAGTCCTATTTCCGTACCCCCGGCCGCGCCGAAGCCGCCCTCGAGGCCGATCTCACCCGTTTCCTCAAGGGCTTCTACTATTCGATTTCCGGGGACGCGAAAGACGGCGACTGGAAGATGGGCCTGAGTTCCAGCGCGACGCTGATGGACACGCTGACCGTGCCGGACGTCATGCCGTACTGGATGACCGACGCCGATCTTTCCTACTACGAATCCGAGTTCAAACGCTCCGGCCTGTTCGGCCCGATCAGCCGCTACCGCAACCACACGCGCGACTTCGAGTTCCTCTCCCCCTTCCGCGAACGGACGATTTCCCAGCCCGCCTGTTTCATCGCCGGCGACAAGGACCCCGCCTTCAACGGCTTCGGCATGGTGACGGACCCCATCGGCAAGATGCACCCCGCCGTGCCCCACCTCGAAACCGCGGCCGTCCTGCCCGGCTGCGGCCACTGGACCCAGCAGGAACGCCCCGCCGAGGTCAACGCCGCCCTCGTCCCCTGGCTCACCAGCCTCAAGGGCCGGGTCGTCTAGGCGGCTTCAGAATCGGTCTATCTATTTTTCGGCAGCCTGTTTAGCTGCGCCGATCTTTGGGGAGACAAGATCCATGTTCCGCACACTCGCTGCCGCTGCCCTCGCCGCCGTCCTGGCCCTGCCGGCCCTTGCCGACGAAGTCTGGGCCCTGCCAAGCGGCAACCAGATCACCTATCTCAGCGACGAAGGCACCACCGCCGTCCTCGGCTACACGCCGGTCATGGGCGTCGAGCAGTCCTACATCTTCGTGCCCGGCCTCGGCGGCAATTTCGACAACCGCGGCACCTTCACCGGCTACTGGGTCGAGCCGACCTATGTCGGCAAGACCTGCCCCGCCACCATCATCGCCCCCAACGGCGTGCCCTGGGAGCGCTGGGGCATCGTCGAGCTGAAGTTCCACAAGAAGGGCTTCCCCTCGATGATCACCATGAAACGCGGCGACTGCTTCAGCACGCCCAAGGAAAAGATCAAGCTGAAACCCGTCGTCGGCGCCGGGCTTCAGTAGAATCTGTCATCCCGGGCAGCGCGAAGCGCGCGACCCGGGACCTTCTCTCCGCCCACGAACAAACCCTCCGCTCACCCCCGCGCCCTCCACCTCCCGCTCATCCCGGCGCAGGCCGGGATACAGTGAGGCAGCCTTGCTGCGCGCTTCAAGTCTGGGTCCCGTTTTCCGACGGGATGAGCGGTAGGTGGACAAGTTGCACTTGCCGGAAGTTGAGGTGATGGGCCCTCACATGGCCTTTGGCCATCGGAGGTGACGCCGCTCAGGATTTGAACTCAAACCCTACCGCGTCTGCCCGCCGTCCACCGCAATCACTGCGCCGTTGATGAAGCTCGCCCGCTCCGACAAGAGGAACGCCGCCGTATCGCCGATCTCCTGCGGCGTGCCGAACCGTTTCATCGGCACTTCCCGCTTGATCCAGCGCCACCAGTTTTCGGCGCGCGGCCCGGTGGACTGCTTCTCCCAATTGTTCCCGGCAAAGATGATATTGCCCGGCGCAATCGTGTTGACCCGCACCTTCGTATCGAACGCAAACCGCGCGACGCTCGTCGAGAGATGGTTCACCGCCGCTTTCGTCGCACCATAATCGAGCGGCGTGCCCAAAGCCCCTAGCCCGGCAATCGAGCTGATGAACAGGAAGCTGCCGCCGCCATTCTTCGCCATGCGCGGTATTGCCCCGCGTGCGAGGCGAAACGCCGAGTTCAGGTTCTGGTCTAGCCCCGCCTGCCACTCATCATCGCTCACCTCGAGGCCCAGCGGCGAGGGCGACAGCCCCACATTCGCCACAGCCCCGGTGATCGGCCCGAACTCCGCCTCGCATTTCGCCAGCGCGTCCTCGATCGGCGCCGTCTGGGTCAGGTCGCCCGCAAAGCTCCACACCTTGTCCGCGCCGAAACGCTTCGCAAACTCCGCCTTCGTCTCCGCCAGCGCGTCCGCTCCGCGCGCCGTCAGCGCCACCTTCGCGCCCTCGCCCAAGAGGCTCTCGGCGACGCCGTAACCAATCCCCCGGCTCGCGCCCGCAATGAAGATCACCTTGTTCTTCAGCCCGAAATCCATGTCCGTCTCCTCCGTTTTTCCCATGCTGGCGGAGCGGACGCCGAAAGGCCAGAGGTCACGTCGCGCGAAGCCGCGTGCGGGAAAATGCAACCGTCACACAATCATGCGAGAAGGCGTCAAAGACCGGAGAGCTGCCCATGCGATGCCCGATGATTGCCGCCCTCCTGGGCCTCAGCCTGATCGCCGGATGCGCCACCCCGCCGCCCCCCCAGACTGTCCCGGACGCGGTCCTTGTGATTGCCCACCGCGGCGCCAGCGGGGAACGGCCCGAACACACGCTGGAGGCCTATCGCCTCGCGATTGCCCAGGGCGCCGATTTCATCGAACCGGATCTGGTGATGAGTTCCGACGGCGTGCTGATGGCGCGCCATGATCCCTGGCTGTCGGATTCCACCGACATCTCCGCCCGGCCCGAATTTGCGGACCGGCGCCGCACGCTGACCGGTCCCGAAGGCGAGGTGCTGACCGACTGGTGGACCTTCGACTTCACCGCCGCCGAACTGAAAACGCTTCGCGCCCGGCAGGTCCGGGAAGGCCGTTCGAAAGCGTTCGACGGTCTCCACGAGATTCCGGCCTTTGACGAGATCATCGCGCTGGCGAAGCGCGAGGGCGAAGCGCGCGGCCGCGTCGTCGGGCTCTATCCTGAAACCAAATGGCCGGTCGAACATGCGGCGGCCGGCCTCGACATGGCGTCTGCGGTCGCCGCCGCCTTGACCGCTGCCGGACTGGACCAGGCGGACGCCCCCGTCTTCGTCCAGAGTTTCGAGCCGCAGATCCTGAAGACGCTCCGTGAACGGATCGACACGCCGCTTGTCCAGCTTGTCTATCCTGAAAACTGGGAGCCGGGCGCGCCCGCAAACATCCCGCTCGCCGACATCGCGGCCTATGCCCAGGGCGTCGGCCCTTACAAGTCTCTCCTGATCGATCCCCTGACCGGCGCGCCGACCGGCTACGGCGCCGAAGCCGAGGCGCTCGGCTTGGCGGTTCACACCTGGACCTTCCGGGATGACGACCGTCCCGCCTGGGCGCGGGCACCCGAAGACGAAATCCGTGCGGCCATTGCGTCGGGCGCCACCGGCGTCTTCACTGACTTCCCCGCGACGGGCCGCCGGGCGATTGACAGCCGCTGACGCGCCTCTAGGCCTCCGGCAGTTGCGCGAGATCGGGCGGGATCCAGCCGCGCCTTGCCTCTGGCGACAACAGCACATCCCGTGACCAGTACGCAAAGATCCAGTCCGGCCGCCCGCATGGGCCCGCCAGCAAGGCGGCCAGCACTTCGCTCAGCGGCGCACCCTCCGCTGCCTCCAGCGCCCGCGCCGCCATGTGCAACGAAGCTTGCGTGATCGTCTCGTGATAGCCTTCGGTGTCCGTATTCCGTCCGCCTACGGACTCGTTATACGCCCGGATCAGCCCCGGCATCTCTGTCCGCGCCGCCGCCTCGCCGCGATCCCGCAGCAGCCACAGCGCGGCTGCAAAATGCGCCGCATGCGTCCACGCCGCTTTCGGCAGCATGCACGCCATCATCGCGCGCGCCGCTGCCTCGATCTCCTCGTTCGTCTCGAAATTCATGTCAGTCTACTGGGTATGAGAGACGGGGGCCAAAAACAAAAACCCCGCCTCTCGGGCGGGGTTTGAAGTCAGCTCAGCGCGGGGACCGTCAGGTCCGAGGCCAGCCACACACCACCGCGCGCGCCGTTATCCGGAGCGTCTGTTGGGTCTTCTGGCAGGTCTTCCGCGTGAACATGCGCGCGGTTTAAGTTTGCTTTGCGCCGGCGTCAACCGGCTGCTGGATCAAAGCAGCGCGATGCGTTCGCGTTGTGCCGGATCCGGGTAAGGACGGTAAAGCCCGACATTCAACGACCCGATCAGGCTGTGCATGAATTCATAGCGGCGGGTGTGCTCGTCGTCCATTTTCGACAGCTCGCTGAACGCCTTTTCCAGCGCACTCATGCTCTCGACTTCGATCTCGATAAGGAAGTCCGTATGCTGTCCCGAGGCCAGGCCGAACTTGCGGCGCAGCAGCCGCCAGTCGGTGATGATGTTTTCGGATTTCAGGTGTCCAAGCCAGGCGTCTGCGGCGGCGGCGAACTGCAGCGCGCGGTCCGGACTCTTGAGTTCCACCATGCAATGATAAAGGTTCATGTCGTCTGTCCTAAGGGTCCGTTCTCTGTTGGGGAGCCTATCAAATCCTGATTGAGAAACCCTTAGTCCTGACCCTGACATTTCCGTAACCCGGTCAACCGGGTAGTCACTGGCCAAGCGGCGCGATTCCCGGTTAACCATGCCGGATGCAGCACCGGACCCTCACCTGCGGCGTCGATGAAGCCGGCCGCGGCCCCTGGGCCGGGCCGGTCACCGCGGCGGCCGTAATCCTCAATCCGAGGCGCCCCATCGCCGGCCTCACCGATTCCAAGAAGCTCTCCGAAGCCGCCCGCGACCGCCTCGCCCCCGAAATCCGCGCCCTTGCTCTCGCCTGGGCCGTCGCCGAGGCCTCCCCCGAGGAAATCGACCGGCTCAACATCCGCGAAGCCACCTTCCTCGCCATGACACGCGCCGTCGCCGCCCTCGCCCGTGCCCCGGCCCATATCCTGATCGACGGCAATGCCCTGCCGAAAAACCTGCCCGCCCCCGCCACGGCGATCATCAAGGGCGACCTCACCGAGCCCGCCATCTCCGCCGCCTCGATCCTCGCGAAAACCCACCGCGACGCCCAGATGAAAGCCTTCTGCGCCCAGCACCCCGGCTACGGCTTCAGCCAGCACAAGGGCTACGGCACCGCCGCCCACGCCGAAGCGCTCACCCGCCTCGGCCCCTGCGCCCTCCACCGCCGCAGCTTCGCCCCGGTCCGCGTCCTGCTGGAAGGCTGACCCCGCCCCCACGTCAGGCTTTGCGCGCGCCGCGTCCGGGGTTACCCTCCCACCCGGAGGACTACGCCCATGACTTACGATCTGATCATCGTCGGCGGCGGCATCGGCGGCAGCGCGCTTGCCGCCGTCATGGCCCGCGCCGGACGCAAGGTTCTGCTGCTGGAAAAATCCGCGCATTACGAAGACCGCGTGCGCGGCGAGTGGATCGCCCCCTGGGGCGTCACCGAAACGAAGCGCCTCGGCCTCTACGACCTCCTGATGTCCGCGGGCGGCCACCACATCACCGACCACGTCACCTATGACGAAAGCCTCGCGCCGGCCGACTGCGAAGCCGCCCCGCTCCCCCTCGGCATCTTTGCCGCCGATGTGCCCGGGCCCCTCTGCCTCGGCCACCCGCAACATTGCCAGACGCTGTATGACGCCGCCACCGCCGCCGGCGCCGAAACCCTCCGTCCCGTGACGATCGACATCATCACGCTCGGCAACGCACCGTCGGTCACCTTCTTCCACAATGGCGAGACGCGCACCGCCCGCGCCCCCATCGTGGTCGGCGCCGAAGGCCGCCAGTCCGAAGTGCGCGCCGCCGCCTCAATCCCCCTGCACCAGGACAAGCCCCACCACTGGTTCGCCGGCCTCCTCGTCGAGAACGTGCCGGACGTAAACCCCAAACGCCAGACCATCGGCACCGAAGGCAATTTCGGCTTCCTCACCTTCCCGCAAGGCAATGGCCGCGTCCGCGTCTATGGCGGCTACGCGCTCGAGGAGAAGGGCCGCTTCCACGGCGAAGGCGGCGCCCAGCGCTTCCTCGAGGCCTTCCGCATGGCCTGCGCCCCGCAGAACGCCGCCCTCGCCGAAGGCACGCCAGCCGGCCCGCTCTTCTCCTATTTCAACAATGACAGCTGGACCGACGAGCCCTTCGCGCCGGGCTGCGTCCTCATCGGCGACGCCGCCGGCTGGAACGACCCGATCAACGGCCTCGGCCTGTCGATCACCTACCGCGACGTGCGCATGGTCTCCGACATCCTGAAGGAAACGCCTGCCGGCCAGGCCCCAAACTTCGCTCCGTATGCGGAAGAACGCGCCGAGCGCATGCGCCGCCTGCGCTTCGCCGGACAGCTGCAGGCCTCGCTCGACATGGAATTCGGCGACGCCGCACGCGAGCGCCGCCGCCAATACCATGAACGCAAGGCCGCGGATCCCACGCTCGGGATGCACGGCGTCGCCATCATGGCCGGCCCGGAAAACGCGCCTGCCGAAATCTTCACCGAGGCCCACCGCGCCCGCGTCCTGGGGCTGGCCCCCGCATGAGCGTCGACATCGAAACCTTCAACGCCGCCTGGCTCGCCGCCTGGAGCGCCAAGGACGTGGACAAGCTCCTCGGCTTCTATTCCGCGAACACCGTCTACAAGGACAGCCAGACTGCCGCCGGCCTCACCGGCCATACCCAGCTGCGCCCCTATCTCGAAGGCCTCTTCGCCTCCACCCCGAAGATGATCTACACGCCCGACGAGACCTGGCCGATCCCCGGCGGCTTCTGCGGCCGCTGGTACTGCGCCATCGGCGAGACCGGCACAGACGCCGCGATGCGCGGCTTCGACCTCTGCCTCGTCCAGGATGGCAAGATCACCCTCAATGAAGTCTACGTCCACATGATGCCTGCCTGACCCGCCGGTTAAGGCCCCCTTAACCGGATTTCGCCGATTCTCCCCCCCGCCCCGCACTGTCGCGGGCAAGACGCGGTGGGTGACATGTTTCTCTTCGACTGGTTCCTTTTCGGCTGGCATGTCTGGCGCGGCGAAACCGGCCAGCGCTACCGCTTCAAGATTACCCTGACCCGCAAGGGCATCCCCGAAGGCAGCGGCATCTACATCTTCGTCCGCCGCCGTTTCGGCTTCTTCCTCTCGCCGCTCTATATCGGCAAGGCGACCGATTTCCGCTCCCGCCTCTATGGCCACGAGCGCTGGTGGGAAGCCTGGTGGAAGCGCGGCGCCACCGAACGCCATATCCTTGTCGTACGCACTGCCGCCGACCGCGCCCTGATCGAGGAAGACCTCATCCGCCGCTACCAGCCGCGCATGAACGACATGCTCGTCCCCCGCCACGAGCTCGACCTGCCCTCGAACCGCCGCCTGCGCGCCGAGTGGCGCTTCCGGCAATGGCTGCGCAACATCTTCCGCCTCCCCTTCGGCGGCGGCAACCGGGTGGCCTGACGCAGGTCTACTCGCCTGACGCGCGAGCGTGACCGGAAACACGCAGCGGCGACAAAATCGCCTTCACGATCCTGTCATCCCCTTGAGAAATTTCGGTCACGGATATTCTTGGAACCCGGGCGCTCATGCGCTTCCAAGCCAGTCCGGAGACTCATACATGAAACCTACACGTACCTGGCGCGCCGCCATGGCGTCCTCTTGCGCCATCGCCTTGATCGCCCCTTTCGCCCTCGCCCAGGAAGCTCCGTCTCAGGACGATGCGCTGAAGCTGACCTCCGTGACGGTCACCGCCACCAAGCGCGAAGAGAACATCAAGGACGTCCCGGTCTCCCTCACTTCGCTCGATGAAACCGCGCTCGCTACCTACGGCCAGGCCGGCGAAGACATCCAGTTCCTCACCGCCCGCGTGCCCAGCCTGATCATCGAAACCTCCTTCGGCCGCATCTTCCCGCGCCCCTATATCCGCGGCCTCGGCAACACGGATTTCGACTTCAACGCCTCCCAGCCCGTCTCCTTCATCTATGACGAGATCGTCTACGAGAACCCGGTCCTCAAAGGCTTCCCCGTCTTCGACACCGCACGCGTCGAAGTCCTGCGCGGCCCGCAAGGCACGCTGTTCGGCCGCAACACGCCGGCCGGCGCCCTGAAATTCGAAAGCGTCAAACCCGGCGACGAACTCGACGCCTATGCCCGCGCCTCCTACGGCACGTTCGGCACCACCAACGTGGAAGGCGCTGTTGGCGGCCCGGTCTCCGACAAGGTCTCCCTGCGCCTCTCCGGCGTCTTCCAGCGCCGTGACGACTATATCGAAACCGCCCTGCCGACCGGCGGCGCAGATGCTGGCGGTTACGAAGACCTCGCCTGGCGCGCCCAGGCCAAGGTCGAAGTCACCGACAACCTCACGTGGCTCGGCAACCTGCACGGCCGCACGCTCGATGGCGGCCAGGTCAGCTTTCAGGCCAACGCCTTCCAGACCGGCTCCGCCGGCCCGCGCCCGGGCTTTGACCGCGAAGAAAACTTCGCCGACGCTCAGGCGAATTCGACTCTCGAAACCGACGCCCTCGGCTTCACCTCGCGCGCCGACTGGGAACTCTCCGCCGCAACGCTCACCTACCTGTTCGGTTACGAAACCGTCGAGACCTTCTCGCGCGGCGACGTGGACGGCGGCGCCGGCGCAGCTTTCCTGCCCACAGGCTCCACGCCGGGCCTGATCCCGTTCCCGGCCGAATCCGCCGACGGCATCGACGACCATCAGCAGATCACGCACGAGCTTCGCCTCTCGAACGGCGAAGACGCAGACCTGCGCTGGACCGCCGGCCTCTACGCGTTCAACGAAGAGATCGACATCAGCTCGCGCAGCTACAATACGCTCGCTGGCGGCGCCGAGAACGGTACGGCCTTCCAGACCCAGAATACAGACTCGCTCGCGGTTTTCGGCAGCCTTGCCTATGACCTGACCGAGAGCCTGACCGGCCAGGTTGGTCTTCGCTACACGGACGAAAGCAAGGACCTGACGGCTCGCCGTACCCTTTCGCCTTTCGGCGCGCCGAACATTGCTCCGCCAACGGTCGATGTCGGCGATGAGCAGCTCTCCTGGGATGCCTCGCTCACCTACGCCCTCAACGGCGATACCAACGTCTATGGCCGCATCGCCCGCGGCTTCCGCGCGCCGTCCATCCAGGGCCGCCTCGTCTTCGGCGACGTGATCACGACCGCCGATTCGGAAATCCTCGACAGCTATGAAGCCGGCCTCAAGACCACGCTTCTGGACGGCCGCCTGGATGCGAACCTCGCCGCCTACACCTACACGGTCGAGGATCTGCAGCTCACCGCCATCGGCGGCGCCGGCAACTTCAACCAGCTCCTCAACGCCGAGGAAGGCAAGGGCTACGGCTTCGAGGCCGATATCCGCGCCCTGCTCATGGAAGGTCTCGCCTTCAGCGCCGGCCTCTCCTACAACAATACGGAGATCAATGACGCGGACCTCACTGTCGGCATCTGCGGCTCGCCTTGCACTGTGCGTGACCCGATCGACCCGGTCACTGGCGGCGCCCGGATCGACGGTAACGCCTTCCCGCAGGCTCCGGAATGGATCGGCAACTTCGCGTTCGACTACACCCGCGACTGGCGTGGCGGCGAAATCTTCGCCTCCACCGACTGGTCCTACCGGTCTGACTCGAACATCTTCCTGTACGAGTCGGTGGAGTTCACGGCCGAAGGCCGCTGGGAAGGCGGCGCCGCACTTGGCTACCGCAAGGGCCCCTGGTCGGCGAAAGCCTTCGTCCGCAACCTGACCGACGAAATCGGAACGGTCTCGGCGATCGACTTCAACAACCTCACCGGCATCTTCAACCAGCCGCGCATCTACGGCATCGAACTCGGCTGGACGATGTAAACTGTGATCGCGGGCTTGCGCTAAGGCGATAGCCCGCGATAGCACGTCGCCACTGAGCGATAAAAAATGAGAATGAATGAGAAAGAATCGTCATTCTGTGTGCATCGATTGCGCATGGAATGACGCCTTCTGGTGCGGATGGGCGAGGGCCGGAGCCCGGACTTGCGCCTACAAGAACCACCCTGCCCAAAAAAATTAAATCCAATCCCCTCAAGCCGCTATAAATACACCCCCAATCCTTCCGCCACACCTCCGCCCACGGAGTTATACTCCGTGCATGATCTCAGAAGAATTTTCCCAAGCCAAAGACCCTCACCTCCCACGACCGAAGGTCGTGGGAGGTGAGGGTCTAGCCAAGCCTCCCGCCCTTGCCGAGCTGAGCCCCGCGTGGCAAATCCCGAGCATGGCCGATACGCTTTCCCCCACCCCCAGCCTCTATGCCGGCGCGCCCGACTCCGTCAGCTTCAAGAAGCTGCGCAAACGTCTCGTGCGCGGCGCCCAGGAGGTCATCGATACCTATGGCCTGCTCGACCGGCGCGCCATCGACGCGGGCGAGAAGCCCCGCCCGAAATGGCTGGTCTGCCTCTCCGGCGGCAAGGATTCTTACGGCCTCCTCGCCGTCCTCATGGATCTTCAATGGCAAGGCGCCCTGCCGGTCGACCTGATCGCCTGCAATCTCGACCAGGGCCAACCGGGCTTTCCCAAACACGTGCTGCCGGACTGGCTCGACCGCGTCGGCGTGCCCCACCGGATTGTCACCGAAGACACCTATTCCATCGTCACTGAAAAGGTCGAAGCCGGCCGCACCTATTGCTCCATGTGCTCGCGCCTGCGCCGCGGCATCCTCTACCGGGTGGCGCGCGAGGAAGGCTGCGAGGCAATCGTGCTCGGCCACCACCGGGACGACGCGCTCGAAACCTTCATGATGAACCTCGTCCACGGCGGCCGCCTCGCCGCGATGCCGCCGAAGCTGCTGAACGATGAAGGCGACGTGATGGTCTTCCGTCCCCTGATCACTTCCGCCGAAGCCGACCTTGCAAAATTCGCCGAGGCGATGGCGTTCCCGATCATCCCCTGCAATCTCTGCGGCAGCCAGGACGGCCTGCAGCGCGTCGCCATGAAACACCTGCTCGACGATTGGGAGCGCAAGAAACCCGGCGTGCGCCAGACCATGGCCCGCGCGCTCGCCAATGTCCGCCCCAGCCACCTGCACGACGGGCGGGTCTTCGACTTCACCGCCCTCGGCCTCGGCGGCGACGGCGAAGACGACCCCAACGTGCCATACTGATTACTTCAGTATACGGCCTTTCAGAAGCCGGTCCACGACCAGCCATATGCCCGCCAGCGACAACATCAGCGCGCCGAAGGAAAACAGCTTCATCCACCAGGACGAGATCGTCTCCCGGTTCGTCCAGTCCATGATGTGCAGTCCCCAGAAGAGGTCGAACGTACGCCACCAATCGGTGCGCACCGCCGCCACATCGCCCGCCTGCGGATCAATCCAGAAGGTCGCCTTGTCCTCGCCCTCGAACTCGGCCCGCCACATCGGACGCCCCGCCCCGCGCCCCGCTTCCGGCGGCGCCTCAGCGATCAGCGCGAAACTCGCCAGATCGCCCTTACCCGCCCAGGCCGCCTCCGCCACAAGGCGCGCATCCGCTTCGGACACCGGCGACAGCGGCTGGCCGCTCGCATAGTCGAACATCAACTTGCCCGAATGCGTTTCCGCCTCCCAGACCGGCCGGCCCAGCCACGGCTTCACCTTCAAAGCCATCACCGGCTCGCCCACCGCGGCGAGAATTCCGCTGACTGGCGCATCGCTGTCCGGCAGCTCGGTGATCATCGTGTGTGCAGGGCTGCGAAGATGCTCGCCCCGCACTTCCTCGATCGGCCGCAGCGAAAAATACAGGCCAGACGCGACCCACAGCACGACCTGCGCGCCGACGATCAGCCCCAGCACATTGTGCAGCCGCCGGAAGAAATGCGTCAGCCGGTTCATGAAAAACCCCCACGGAATCCGGCGACACGGATGCCGCAATCCCGGCGCGGCGGCAAGCCTGCTAGTCGCCGCCGCTTTCCAGCATCAACGTGTACGGAATGAAAATCTCCAGCTCCAGCGGACCGGAAGGCTGTGTGATGATCCGGTTTTCAAGTCCCGTCAGAACCACTTTGGACCCACCCATACCGAATTTGGTTCTCAGACCCGACACTTCACTGGCGATATCGTTGATCAGGTCGGCCCGGTGCTTGGTTACATCGCGGGCGCCGATGAACTGGTCATCGCCGAGATAGGCTTCGGAACGGCCCTGCGTCTCGATCGACGAGACGAATTCTTGTGCCCGCGCCATCAGGCGTTCGAAGGACTCGTCCGGCTTCGTGTCAATGCTGAGGGTGAGGGTGAAGCGGCCTGTATTGTTGTAGTCCGTCGTATAAACATCCGTGAACAGAACAGTGTCTATATCCGCTGTCGACTGGCCGAGCGTGCCGCCGGCGAGCTTGTATCCGTCCGTCTTGGCCGCCTTGGCCTTCAGACGGTTGAACATCGTCTCGAGTTCCTTGGTGCGCTCGGCGGTATCCCGCGAAGCACTCTGATAGGTCACGGCGACCATGACGAAATCCGCCGGTATCTGGCGGTAGATCGCCGGAGCGCTGCGGCGCTCGGCTTCCTCGACGCGGTTTGAAGTCACCATCATCCGCTCTATATCCTGCGCCAGCGCGGGCGCGGCCGGAATGACGGTGAGCAAGGAAAGTGCAGCAAAAACAGACTTCAGGCGCATGAGCAGGTCCTCCAGATTATGGCGTCAGCGTCTGCCTGTGCCCGGCTGGTGTCAATCCGCTGCGACCTCCTTCCCCCACCCGTTGACACGCTCCGGATTTTTAATATTATCACGATTATGCCAAAAATAGTGGACCATGATGATCGCCGCCGCGCCCTGGCCCGCGCCGCGGTCGATGCTGTCGCCGCGAGCGGGCTGGACGGGGTGAAGCTGTCGGACATCGCGCGGGCGGCGGGCGTCACGACCGGGGCCCTCGCCCACTATTTTGCGGACAAGGACGCGGTCCTCGCGGCCGCGCTTGAAGAGGTGTGCTCGCGCCTCCTGTTGCGGCTTGAAGCGGATGGCGCGCGCATCCGGATCGAGGACATTGCCAATGCGCTGCCGCTGGACAAGGCGTCGATGAAGGACTGGCGCGTCTGGCTCGCCTACTGGGGCCGCGCGCCCTTCTCGGAAAGCCTGAGAGCCATTCACCAGCAATACTATCAGGAAATCGAAGACGCGCTCACCGCCGGAATCGCGAAGGCCTCGAAAACGCCGCGCTTTGTCGCGGCCGCGATCATTGCCGCCGTGGACGGGGTTGGGACGCGTGCCACGCTCGAGCCGGAAGCCTGGCCGCCGGAGCGCCAGCGCGCTCTTCTGTCCACCCTTCTGGGCCCATTGTTTGCGGGCCTCAAATTCAAACCTGCCTAGAGGAGACCCGCCATGCCCAGTCTCAAGCATTTGCCTGCCACAGCCACGCGCGACGACGTGCTGAACGTACTGGCCGAAGACGCCGCCGTGATCATTGACGGCCTGATGATGCCGGACCACCTGAACCGTGTACGGACGGAAATCATGCCTTTCGTCGAGGCGACCCCGCCCGGCAGGGATGACTTCACGGGCCGGCTGACGACCCGCACCGGGGCCCTGGTGGCGCGCTCGCGCGCCTGCCGGGACCTGGTAAGCGATCCGCTGATCAACGCCGCCACCGAAGCCTTCCTCGCGCCCTTCTGCGACCGCTACCAATTGCACCTGACGCAAGTGATCCGCATCAAGCCCGGACAGGGCGCACAGGTGCTGCACCGCGACCGCCTTGCCTGGGGTGGCTACCTCCAGCGCAGCATCGAGCCGCAGCTGAACATGATCTGGGCCGTCACGGATTTCACGAAGGAGAACGGCGCGACCCGTGTCGTCCCCGGCAGCCATCTCTGGGAAGACGGACGCGGCGCACATGAGGAAGAGATCACCTATGCCGAGATGAAGGCGGGATCGGTGATCATCTATACCGGCTCCGTGATCCACTCCGGCGGCGCCAACGTCTCGGCCGCCGACCGCGTCGGCATCAACATCACCTATTCCCTCGGCTGGCTGCGGCAGGAGGAGAACCAGTACCTCTCCTGCCCGCCGGAGATCGCCGCAATGCTGACGCCGGACCTGCAGCGCCTCATCGGCTATTCCATGAGCAGCTACGCGCTCGGCTATTTCAGCCCGCCCCTGCCGCCCGGCATGGGGCCAGAAATCGTGCCGCCGGAAACGCTGTTCTCTGGCGAAGTGAAAGGATGGGGGGATGATCTGTATGCGAAGGTTTCCCGGCGCGTATCCACCGCATCCTGACACGCCAGAGCGAGGAGCGGGCATGCGAACCCAGACCATCTGGATGATCCCGCGCGGCGCAGGCCGCGTGTTTCTGGCCGCAGCGGCCTGGACCCTCGCCTCGTGCGCCTCCGCCCGCGACACCCGCGTCGAAATACAAGATCAGGCACGGGAAACCCTGCCGATGACACCGGCCATGACCTATTTCGAAATTCCCGTCACCGACATGGACCGGGCCGTCCAGTTCTATACGTCCGTATTTGGCGTTTCCCTGACCCGGGAAATCGTCGACGGTTACGACATGGCGCTCTTTCCGCCGGTGGAAGATGGATGGGGTGCGAGCGGCGCGCTGGCCAAGGGCGACGTCTATGTTCCGTCGAAGACCGGAGCGATCCTCTATTTTCGCGTCGCCTCGATAGACGACATCCTTGCCCGGGCGACCGCGGCCGGCGCGGGTATACTTTATCCCAAGAAAGACATCGGTGAGCTCGGCTTCGTGGCCGAGATCGAAGACAGCGAAGGCAACCGGATCGCACTGACCGAGCAGAAGATTTGAAGCAGCGCGGCTGAAAAGCAAAGCGCGCGGAAGTTGCCCTCCGCGCGCCTCTGATTTTCAATCCGTCCCCGGACTTACTTGCGCCAGATGGCGGCCAGCGAGGGGTCTTCCACGCCGCCTTCGTATTTACGCAGTTCGTGGCGGCCGACGACCATGTGGTGGACTTCGTCCGGGCCGTCTGCGAGTCGCAGGGTGCGCTGGCTGGCATACATGCGGGCGAGCGGGGTCCATTGCGAGACACCGGTGGCGCCGTGGATCTGGATCGCCTGATCGATGATCTGGCAGACGCGTTCCGGCACCATGGCTTTCACCATCGAGATCCAGATGCGGGCTTCCTTGTTGCCGAGGACGTCCATCGCCTTGGCGGCTTTCAGAACCATCATGCGCATCGCTTCGATTTCGATGCGGGCGCGGGAGATGATCTCGGTATTGCCGCCGAGTTTCGCCAGCGGCTTGCCGAAGGCTTCACGGCTGAGGCCGCGGATGCACATCAGGTCGAGCGCGCGTTCGGCCTGGCCGATGGAGCGCATGCAGTGGTGGATACGGCCCGGGCCGAGGCGGAGCTGGGAAATCTCGAAGCCGCGGCCTTCGCCGAGCAGCATGTTTTCCTTCGGTACGCGGACGTTCTCGAAGCGCAGGTGCATGTGGCCGTGCGGCGCATCAGGCTCGCCGAAGACGTGCATCGGGCCGACGATGGTAACGCCCG
>LNFM01001785.1_pt1 | contig 70240 bp, 60 predicted proteins | sample 596031 | NCBI WGS metagenome assembly LNFM01 (sample SAMN04254537, study PRJNA301005) | activated carbon metagenome | isolation source: dual media filters at the Ann Arbor, Michigan drinking water treatment plant | place: USA: Ann Arbor
CAGCACCGCCGTCCAGTGCGGCCAGCCGGCGACGCCGCGCAGGAGGTTCTCCTTGGACATCGGCCGCGTGATCGTGTGGTATTTTAGAAGCCCATTGCTCTCGAACAGCGTCAGGTAGGTCGTCGTATTGGTCGCCTCATCGACGCAATCCTGCTGGGTCGGGTCGCCGGAGGCGTTGAAATCCATGCCCGGCCGATCCTTGTCGGTGCCGATTTCCTTGCCGACACGGTTCTCCATCCAGGCTATGGCATAGGCAACGGCGCGTCGCTCGCCCTTGGCGTCGTCGGAATTGCGCATCTTTTTCATGACGTCGCGCAGTGTGGCAATGTCGGTCTCGGTGATCCGAACCTTTGTCTGCATCTTGCAGCCATAGGCGTGGCAGACGTAGACAGTATTGCCGCGCGGCGGCTGGGTTTTGAATTCGACGTAGTGCTGGCTGACTGGGCCCTCGCGCTCATAGGTGCAACCCGTCAGCATCGTGACGAGCAACAGACCGATCCACGTTACAGCGCGCATACCGTCCCTCGAGCCCCGCCCCTCACCCGGTTCCAGAAATCGATGATTCGTCCGGAAAAGCCAATGTCCCTCATGGGCCTAAGTTGTCCACAGAAAATAAGATGATGCTGAAAGAAAGACCATTGCATGTTGTAGGCGGGGGACTCGCCGGCTCGGAAGCCGCGTGGCAGATCGCGACGGCGGGCGTGCCGGTCATCGTCCACGAAATGCGTCCCGTGCGCATGACCGAGGCCCACCAGACCGAAAATCTGGCCGAGCTGGTCTGTTCGAACTCGTTTCGTTCCGACGATTGGGCCAACAACGCCGTCGGCCTGCTGCACGAGGAGATGCGACGTGCGGGGTCGCTGATCATGGCGGCTGGCGACACGCATAAGTTGCCGGCGGGCGGCGCGCTCGCGGTCGATCGCGACGGCTTCTCGGCTGAGGTAACGGAGCGGCTTGCCGCCCATCCGCTGATCACCATCGCGCGGGAGGAAATCGGCGGGTTGCCGCCCGATGATTGGGAGAGCGTCGTCGTTGCAACCGGGCCGCTGACGTCGCCGGCGCTGGGCGAGGCGATTGGGCGGCTGACCGGCGAGGGCGAACTCGCTTTTTTCGACGCCATCGCGCCGATCGTGCATCTCCACAGTGTCGACGAGACGGTCGTCTGGCGCCAGTCCCGCTACGATAAGGCCGGCCCCGGTGGTACGGGTGCCGACTACATCAACTGCCCCATGAACAAGGAGGAGTACGGCGCCTTCATCGACGCGCTGCTAGCCGGCGAGAAGACGTCGTTCCGCGAATGGGAGGCCAATACCCCCTACTTCGAGGGCTGTCTGCCGATCGAGGTGATGGCCGAGCGCGGTCGCGAAACGCTACGGTTCGGGCCGATGAAGCCGGTCGGCCTCGATGATCCGCGCACCGGCCGCTGGCCGTACGCCGTCGTCCAGCTTCGCCAGGACAACGCACTCGGTACGCTGTGGAACATGGTTGGCTTCCAGACCAAGCTGCGCCACGGCGAGCAGACGCGCATCTTCAGGATGATACCGGGACTGCAGAACGCAGAGTTCGCGCGTCTCGGCGGACTCCATCGCAACACGTTCCTCAACAGTCCGAGGCTGCTGGATGGCCAACTCCGCCTCAAGGCGATGCCGCGGCTACGGTTTGCTGGCCAGATCACTGGCGTGGAAGGCTATGTTGAAAGCGCCGCGATCGGTCTTATCGCCGGGCGCTTCGCTGCGGCCGAGAGTTTGGGTTTGCCACTGACCGCGCCGCCAGTGACGACGGCGCTCGGTGCACTCGTCGCTCACATTACTGGTGGTCACATCGAGGGTGGCGGTGAAGGGCCGCGCTCGTTCCAGCCCATGAATGTCAACTTCGGTCTCTTTCCGCCAATCGAGGACTCGCCCACAGACGCCACCGGCAATCGGATCAAGGGCAAGGAGCGCGGTGCTGCCCGCAAGCGCTTGATGGCCGAGCGGGCGCTGGCGGACATCGATGGATGGCTGCGCCGCGTTTGATCTCGCTACGCCGTGGCCGCGGCTTTTGGACCGCTTGGCTGTCCGCCCCGTTGTCCCGTGCGCCCCGACGCAATCGTCTGATGAAGCGCCAGCACGGGCAGCAGGCCGACGATCACGATTGCCAGCGCGCCGATGCCGGCACTCTCGAACAGTTCGAGCGAGGCGAGGCTGTAGACGTGGGTTGCGAGCGTCTCGAAGTTGAAGGGACGTAGCAGCAGCGCCGTCGGCAATTCCTTCATGGCGTCGACGAATACCAGCAGCGCCGCGCTTCCGAGTGCCGGCAGCAGCAGCGGCAGGTGCACACGCCCCATGGTCGCGAGCGGTGTCGCACCGAGCGTGCGGGCAGCGGCGTCGAGGTTCGGCGACACGCGCTCCATGCCCGCTTCGATCGCGCCCAGCGAGACCGCCAGGAATCGTATCGAGAAGGCAATGACGAGCGCGAGAAGAGATCCAGTGATCATCAAGCCGAGCGGGAGGTTGAAGACCGCACGCGACAGCGCGTCGAGCCGATTGTCGAGGGCCGCGAGCGGAATGAGCAGCCCGAGTGCGAGGACCGTCCCGGGTAGCGCATAGCCGACGCCCGCGAGCCGCACCGCCATGCGCACGAACCGGCTGCCCGCAATGCGTCGCGCATAGGCAAGGATCACAGCCAGCAGCACCGTCACTGCGGCCGCGAGAACGGCGAGCAGCACGCTATTGCCGGCCGCGTGCCACAGCGCTGGCGACGTCGCGTCGCCGCTGTAGGCGACCGCGTTGGTCGCCAGCACAGCGATCGGCAGCACAAATCCGGCGACGAACGGAACCAAGCAGGCGGTGATCGCACCGACAGCCCACCAGCCGTCAAGATCCGAGAAGGGGATCGATCGATAGCGTCCGGTCGTGTGATGGAACTGGCGGTTGCCGCGCGCGCGCCGCTCGATCGCGAACAACACCAGGACAACGACGAGCGCCATCAGCGCGATCTGGGCGGCGCCACCGAGATTAGAGCGCTGCAGCCACGTCGTATAAATCGCGGCGGAAAGCGTCTCGACGCCGAGGTGCTGGACGGCGCCGAGATCATTGAGGCACTCCATCAGCACCAATGCGGTGCCAGCGGCGAGCGCTGGGCGTGCGAGTGGTAATGCCACGTTGAAAAACGTACCCGTCGGCGTCCGCCCGAGCGTGCGCGCGACTTCGAGCACGCAGATCGATTGCTGCACGAAGCTCGCTCGCGCTGCGAGGTAGACATATGGATAGAGGACCGCCGATAGCAGGAAGATGGCACCGCCCGTCGAGCGAATGTTCGGAAACCAGTAGTCGCGCGGCGTGTGCCAGCCGAAGATTTCGCGCAGTCCCGACTGTAGAGGGCCAGCGAAGTCGAGCAGATCAACGTAGCAGTAGGCGACGATATAGGTCGGCACCGCCAACGGGATCACGAGAAGACGGTCGAGGAGACCGCGCCCCGGGAACCGGTACATGGTGACGATCCAGGCCGTGCCCGCGCCGGCAATGAGCGTCATGACGGCGACGCCGGCCATGACGACGAGGGTCGTCTTCAGAGCGTCGGGGAGGATCGTGCGCCACAGGTGCGGCCACGTCGAAAGATCCGCGGACAGCGCCAGGAACGCGATGGCTCCGACGGGAAGCGCCGTCAGCGCGACGATGATGCCGACAGCAGCCGTCCATCCTCGCGACACCGGCAGCCGTACCCGCCGCCCCGCGACGTAGGCGCGCCACGCGGCCGGCCGAAGTCGCGTCTCCAGCCATGACTGCGATCGCCTGCTGCCCTGCATCTGCCGCTCACGCGCCCCGTTGCCCGATCGATCGTCCAAGTTGCCAGGAACGCTGTTCATAACTGTTTAAGGGCTGGCGCGCCCTTGATAGACCGTCTGACGTCTGGCGGTCGAGTATCTTGACTGAGGACGACAGGAAATCCGCTTCCCCCGATTCGTTGATCGTTCGATGGAACGGACTGGTCAGCGCGTTGCCTCTCGGCTAGTAATCTCATAAGCGTTCAACGTACTTAGAACACGCGCACCAACGGTTCATTGGGAGGTTGCATGGCGGCCACGAGCCACGCAGGAAATGGTCGGATCCCGGGGGCCGGGACACCGCTCCAATTCACTCGCGACGAGGAATTGACCGCCTATCGCGAGATGCTCCTGATCCGCCGCTTTGAGGAAAAAGCCGGCCAGCTCTATGGCATGGGTTTCATCGGTGGCTTCTGCCACCTCTACATCGGCCAGGAAGCGGTCGTTGTCGGTATGCAGATGGCGATCAAGCCGGGCGATCAGGTGATCACCACCTATCGCGACCACGGCCACATGCTCGCGACTGGCATGGAAGCGAAGGGTGTGATGGCGGAGCTGACTGGCCGGCAGGGAGGTTACTCTCGCGGCAAGGGCGGCTCGATGCACATGTTCTCCAAGGAGAAGGCGTTCTATGGCGGCCACGGCATCGTCGGCGCCAACGTACCGCTCGGTGCGGGTCTCGCCTTCGCCAACAAGTATCGCGGCAACGATCATGTGTGCCTGACCTACTTCGGCGACGGTGCCGCCAACCAGGGCCAGGTCTACGAAACCTTCAATATGGCGAAGCTCTGGCATCTGCCGGTGATCTTCATCATCGAGAACAACCGCTACGCCATGGGCACAGCCATCGAGCGGTCCTCGGCGACAACGGATTTCTCGCTCCGCGGTGCCTCGTTCGACATTCCCGGCGAGCAAGTCGACGGCATGGACGTACGGGCGGTCAGGGCGGCTGGCGAGCGTGCGGTGAAGCGCGCGCGGGCGGGCGAAGGGCCGTGCATCCTCGAAATGCTGACCTATCGCTACCGCGGCCACTCGATGTCGGACCCGGCGAAGTACCGCACGCGCGAGGAAGTCGAGCGCGTGCGAGAGGAGCGCGATCCGATCGAGCGCGTGCGCCGTCGCGTCCTCGAAGCTGGCATGATCAAGGAAGACGAGCTCAAGAAGATCGATGCCGAGATCCGTGCGATCGTCAATTCCGCCGCCGAGTTCGCGCAGAACGATCCCGAGCCTGATCCCAAGGAGCTGTGGACGGACGTGCTGCTCTAGCCGAGCGGATCGCCGACCCGCTGAACGCTGCCGATAGCGAGCCCTGCGCCCAAGAGCCGAAGAGCCCATACATCATGCCCACTCAGATACTCATGCCGGCCCTCTCCCCAACTATGGAAGAGGGGAAACTCGCCAAATGGCTGGTGAAAGCTGGCAGCCAGATCAAACCCGGCGACATCATCGCCGAGATTGAGACGGACAAAGCGACCATGGAGGTCGAGGCGGTCGACGAAGGCACGGTGTCGGAGTTGCTGATCGAGGAAGGCACCGACAAGGTGAAGGTCAACACGCCCATCGCGACGGTCGTCGCCGAAGGCGAAGGCAATGGTGCAGCGAAGCCCGCGCCGGCCGCAAAATCGCCGCCGGCCGAGAGCAAACCGGCCGCCGCCGCTGCTCCCGCGGCACCTGCACCACCATCGGCGCCGGCGATCCTCGACACCAGCGTCGCGCCCGGCACTGAGATGATCAATCAGACCATGCGCGAAGCGCTGCGCGACGCGATGGCCGAGGAAATGCGCAGGGATCCCGACGTGCTGCTGATGGGCGAGGAAGTGGCGCAGTATCAAGGGGCCTACAAGGTCAGCCAGGGCCTGCTCGATGAGTTCGGGCCGCGCCGCGTCATCGATACGCCGATTACCGAGCAGGGTTTTGCCGGCATCGGCGTCGGAGCCGCCATGGCCGGTCTCAAACCGATCGTCGAATTCATGACCTGGAACTTCGCCATGCAGGCGATCGACCAGATCATCAACTCCGCCGCCAAAACGCTGTACATGTCGGGCGGCCAGATGGGCGCGCCGATGGTGTTTCGTGGTCCGAATGGCGCGGCGTCTCGCGTGGCCGCCCAGCACTCGCAGTGCTACTCGTCATGGTACGCGCATGTGCCCGGCTTGAAGGTGGTGATCCCGTCGAACCCCGCAGACGCCAAGGGCCTCCTCAAGAGCGCGATCCGCGATCCCAATCCCGTCCTCGTGCTCGAGAACGAAATGCTCTACGGCGTCAGCGGCCCCGTTCCGAAGGTCGACGACTGGCTCGTGCCGATCGGCAAAGCGCGCATCGCCCGCGAGGGCAAGGACGTCACGATCGTCTCGTTCGCGCGCGGCATGAACTACGCGCTTGCCGCCGCCGAGACGCTGGCCGGCGAGGGCATCGAGGCCGAAGTGATCGATTTGCGCTCGCTGCGCCCGATCGATTGGGAAACGATCCTCGCCTCCGTACGCAAGACCAACCGCCTCGTCACGGTGGAAGAAGCATGGCCGACGTGCTCGATCGGTTCTGAAATCTGTGCGCAGGTCGCGATCCAGGCCTTCGATTATCTCGATGCGCCGCCCGCCAAGGTCAACGGTGCCGACGTGCCGATGCCCTACGCCGCTAACCTCGAAAAGCTCGCGCTTCCCAACGCCGATCAGGTCGTCGCGGCGGTAAAGTCGGTTTGCTACGCGTGAGGCAAGAATGACCACCACGGCAAAGACACGCAAGAGGCCGGCGACCTACGCCGATCTCGAAGCCGTGCCGCCGAACATGGTGGCGGAAATCCTCGGCGGGGAACTGGTGACGCACCCGCGCCCACGTCCACGTCATGGGATTGCCAGCGCATCACTTGGTGTCGAACTGGGTGGCCCATTCCAGAAAGGTGGAAGAGGCGGGCCCGGTGGTTGGATTTTCATCGATGAACCGGAATTGCACCTAGGCGACCACGTTGTCGTGCCGGATATCGCGGCGTGGCGCCGGGAACGGTTGCCTACCATGCCAGAAGAGGTGGGCATCACCACACCGCCCGATTGGATTTGCGAAGTCCTCTCGCCGAGCACTGCCATTCACGATCGCACCATTAAGTTCGACATCTACTACTCGTTCGGTGTTGGCCATCTCTGGTACCTCGATCCTGAGTACAAAACACTCGAGGTCTTCGGGCGTGGCGCGGATCATTGGCAGGCGCTCAGGAATTTCGGCGGCCACGACGACGTCCGCGCCGAGCCGTTCGATGCCATCTCGTTCTCGCTCGGCGCACTCTGGCCGTACGATCTGCCGCCGGTAACGGAGGGCAACTAACGCATGGCCCGGACCGCGACCCGCACCGTCACTGTCAAGCGCCGCGCCGAGATGGCGACGATCGAGCTGCGTGCTGGCGAGACGACGCTTGGGTCGTTGCGGGGCGTCGCCGGGACTGTCGGCGACAGCGCCACGATGAGCGGCCAGTTCACCCATGCGCCAGCCTACGCCGATTTCACCGAGCGTTTTCTGGCACTCGCGACGGCGATGCGGGACGGTGACGCAGCACGCGCCGCTACCGAGCGGGCCACCCTCGAAAGTGCCGGCGTCCACGTCTACCATGCGCAACATGAGATGCGGATCGATCGACCCGCGAGTGTTCATATGGTCGGTGGCGAAATCTGTTTCACGCCGAACGACGCCTACCTGATGATGCGCACCGGGGGCTTGTGACACCAACGCGGCCCTAGGTTCTGATCGATAATACGCCCGATAACGATACGCGACCGACGAGCAGGAAACGACCATGGCGACCGAGATCCTGATGCCCGCGCTCTCTCCCACAATGGAGGAAGGCAAGCTCGCCAAATGGCTGGTGAAGGAAGGGCAGAAGGTGCGCTCCGGCGACATCATCGCCGAGATTGAGACCGACAAGGCGACGATGGAAGTCGAAGCCGTCGACGAGGGAACCGTCGGTTCGATCCTGATCGCCGAAGGCACCGACAAGGTGAAGGTCAACACGCCGATCGCGGTGTTGCTGGAGGAAGGCGAGAGCGCCAGCGCGGCACCGAAAGCCGCCGCACCGAAGGCTGCTGCGCCGGCACCTGCCGCAGCGCCAACACCTGCTGCGAAACCGCAAGCGTCTGCCGCGCCCGCACCTGCCCCAGCGGCTCCCACTCCCGCTCCCGCCGCTGCAAAACCCGCCGCCAACGGCCACGCCGGCGAACGCATTTTTGCTTCGCCCCTCGCGCGCCGTCTTGCGGCAGAAGCGAAAGTCGATCTCGGCCGTGTCTCGGGTTCCGGTCCGCATGGCCGGATCGTGCAACGCGACATCGAGGCCGCCGTTAAGAGCGGCACCGCCAAAGCAGGCGCGCCCGCTCCCGGCACCGCGATAACGACGGCCGCCGCTGCCCCCGCGTCCGCCATGGCCGCGCCGATGGCCGACTCCAAGGTGCTCGCGCTCTACGAGGAGGGCAGCTACGAGGTCCTCCCCCACGACGGGATGCGCCGCATCATCGCCGAGCGCCTCACGCAGTCGAAGCAGACGATCCCGCACTTCTACCTCAATCTCGATTGCCGGCTCGATCAGCTTCTTGCCGCGCGCTCGCGCATTAACGCGGCCGCACCGAAGGAGGGCCCGCGCGCCTACAAACTCTCGGTCAATGATTTCGTCATCAAGGCGCTGGCGCTGGCGCTTCAGCACGTGCCGGCCGCCAACGCGACGTGGACCGCTGCCGGGATGCTGCGCCACCGCCATTCCGACGTCGGCGTTGCGGTCGCGGTCGAGGGCGGCCTGTTCACGCCGGTGATCCGGCACGCGGAGCTGAAGACGCTCGGCGAGATCTCCAACGAAATGAAGGATCTTGCGGAGCGGGCCCGCAAGCGCCGCCTCGCGCCGCACGAGTACCAGGGCGGCACCACGTCGATCTCGAACCTCGGGATGTTCGGGATCACGTCCTTCGACGCCGTCATCAATCCGCCGCACGCGACCATCCTTGCGGTCGGCGCGGGCGAAAAGCGTCCCGTCGTCAACGGTGACCGCATCGAGGTCGCGACGGTCATGAGTTGCACGCTGTCGTGCGACCACCGCGTCGTCGATGGTGCCATCGGGGCCGAGCTGCTCAACGCTTTCCGCGCCCTGATTGAGGACCCCGTTCGGATGTTGGTGTGATATCCCACCCCTAATTCCGCCGGTCACAGGTGCGTCAGCGCCAGATTGTCGCGCTTGGGTGCAGGGTGAGGGCGTGGTAAGCCACGCCGTCTCAATTGTCCGAGGACGCCACCATGACCGTGAGCAACGGCCGCCAGTTCCTGTCGATACCCGGCCCGACCAACGTCCCGGACAAAGTCTTGCAGGCCATGAACCGGCCAGCAATAGACCTCTATTCGGGGGACATGCTCGGCATCACCGCGAGCCTGCTCGCCGACCTGCCGAAGCTCTTTCGGACTGCCGGTCGCTGCTACATCTATGCCGCCAACGGACACGGCGGCTGGGAAGGGGCGTTCACCAACGTGCTCTCGCGCGGTGACCACGTTTTGATCCTCGAGAGCGGTCGCTTCGCGATCGGCTGGGGCGAGATGGCGAAGCTGATGGGCGCCGAGATCGAGGTGCTCGCCCAGAGCGGGCGCAAGGCCGTCGATCCCGCAGCCGTCGAAGCGCGCCTCAAGGCCGACACCAAGCACACCATCAAAGCGGTCTTCGTTGTTCAGATCGACACCGCGACCGGCGTCGTCAATGATCTCCCTGCGATCCGCAAAGCCATCGATGCCGCCGGACACCCCGCACTCTTCATGGTCGACACCGTCGCCTCGTTGGGCACGATGCCGTTCGAGATGGACGTCTGGGGTATCGACGTCGCCATGTGCGGCTCGCAGAAGGGCCTAATGACGCCGCCTGGTCTCGCGTTCGTCGCCGCTGGTCCCCGCGCGCACGACGCGCACAAGACCGCCGGCCTGCGCACCTTCTACTGGGATTGGACGTTCCGCGACGGTCCCGAGCACTATCAGAAATACTGCGGCACCCCGCCCGAGCACCTGCTGTTCGCGCTCCGCGCGGCGATGGACATGCTGTTCGCCGAAGGACTCGAAAACGCGTTCCGGCGCCATGCATTGCTCGCTGAGGCGACGCGCCGCGCCGTCGCCAAGTGGGCCGAGGGCCAGGTGCTCGCCTTCAACATCATCGATCCAGCCCAGCGTGCGGACTCGGTGACGAACGTGCTCACCAACGGCGTCGACCCGCAGATCATCCTCGACTACTGCCGTGAGAAGTGCGGCGTCGTGCTTGGCGTCGGTATCGGCAATCTCACCGGCAAGGCGTTCCGCATCGCGCATATGGGGCACACGAACGCGCCCATGGTGCTCGGCACGCTGGCGGCCGTCGAGATGTCCCTCAAGGCGCTGAAAATTCCGCACGGCGCCGGCGGCGTCGAAGCCGCGATCGAGTATCTGGCGAGCGAAGTGGTGGCTTAGGCTATTTTTTTGGCGCCGGTCGCCAACGCCTTCGGCTACTGGCGCCGGCGCAGCCCATTGCCCTGCCGCCGACACCAAGGCGCTCTTCGAGCGCTCCAAATCGGTGGCGGCCGAAGGCCGCAAGGTAAGAGTGATACCGCGAGGCAGCACCGCGGCGCGTGTAGGCGGAGCCGTACGCGCCCGCGGAAAACTAGACCAAGCTATGCGGCTCCAGCTCGATGAGCTGCCCGCCTTCCATGCGGAGCACGCGGTCCATGCGGGCGGCGAGTTCGAGATTGTGCGTCGCGATCAGCGCAGCGAGGCGCTTGACGCGGATGAGTTCGATCAATTCCTGGAAGACGATCTCGGCAGTCTTCGGATCGAGGTTGCCGGTCGGCTCGTCGGCGAGAAGGAGACGCGGCGCGTTGGCGAGGGCGCGGCAGATGGCGGTGCGCTGCTGTTCGCCGCCGGACAGTTCTGCTGGGCGGTGATCGAGACGTTCCGCGAGGCCAACAGTCGTGAGCAATTCGGCGGCACGGGCGTGCGCCTCACGCTTGCTGCGGCCCTGGATGAGCTGCGGCATCGCGACGTTCTCGAGCGCCGAGAACTCGGGCAGCAACTGGTGGAATTGATAGATAAAACCCATGGTAGCGCGACGGATGCGCGTGCGATCGTCGTCCTTCATACGCGAGCAATCGCGGCCGGCGATGATGACCTGTCCGCTGTCCGGCGTTTCGAGCAGGCCGGCGGTGTGCAGCAGAGTCGATTTGCCGGCGCCAGAAGGCCCGACCAGCGCGACCGCTTCCCCCTCGCGCAGTTCGGCGGAGGCCCCGGCCAGCACCTCGATCTTGCGCGACCCCTGATGGAAGGTGCGCCGGAGATCGACGAGGCGCAGCACCACGCTGTCTGACGGCGGACCAAGATGCGGTGTAAAATCCTGCATGGCTGTCGTCACTCGTAGCGCAAGGCTTCGACGGGATCGAGGCGCGAGGCACGCCACGACGGATAGAGCGTGGCAAGCACCGAGAGGACGAGCGCCATCATCACGATCGCGGTCGTCTCGCGTACGTCGATGTCGGCTGGCATCCGGGAGAGGTAGTAGACGGTTGGGTCCATGAGCGTCGTGCCGGTGATGCGCTGCACGAGCTGGCGGATGCCATCGATATTCCAGCAGAAGACGATACCGAGGATCAGGCCGGCGATGGTGCCGACAATGCCGATCGAGGCGCCGGTGATGAGGAACACGCGCATCATCGAGCCCTTCGTCGCGCCCATCGTGCGCAGGATAGCGATGTCGCGGCCCTTGTCCTTCACCAGCATCATCAGGCCGGAAATGATGTTGAGCGCGGCGACGAGCACGATCAGCGATAGGATGATGAACATCACATTGCGCTCGACCTCGAGCACGGTGAAGAACGTCTCGTTGCGCCGCCGCCAATCGGTGAAGCTGAGGTTTGTTCCGCCGGCAGCCTGCAGCGGCTGCAACAATTCACCGACCTTTTCGGGTTCGTCGACCAGCACCTCAAGGACGTCGACCTGATCGGGCCGAGAGAAATATTTCTGCGCTTCCTTGAGCGGCATGAAGATCATCGACTTGTCGTATTCCGACATGCCGAGTTCGAAGATGGCGGCGACGGTGTAGCGTTTGATGCGAGGCGCGATGCCGAACGGGGTCGAGGCGCCGCGCGGCGAGACGAGCGTGATGACGTCGCCTGCGGTGACGCGCAGCATGTTGGCGAGGCGGATGCCAATCGCGAGCGATTCGCTGTCGTCGAAACCGTCGAACGTGCCGAAACGCACGTTGTCGGCGACGAGCGGCATGCGCCGGATCGCACCCTCGCTGACGCCGCGGATGAGGCCGCCGAGCGTTACCGCACTCGAAGAGATCATCGCCTGACCTTCGATCAGTGGTGCGACCGACTTGACCCCGGGCACCTTCGACAGTCTCGCGGTTGCTTCCTCGTAATCGGTGAACGGATCCGCGACGCGGTAGACGATGACGTGGCCATTGACGCCGAGAATCTTCTGGATCAGCTCGTTGCGAAAGCCATTCATGACCGCCATGACGATGATCAGCGTGGCGACGCCGAGCATGATGCCGATGAACGAAAAGCCCGCGATGACGGAGATGAATCCTTCCTTTCGCCGCGCGCGCAGGTAGCGGCGCGCGAGCAACCATTCGAATGGCGCGAAGGGTCGCGTGTCGACGCCGGCAGTCGTCGCTGTGGTCGTCATCTCGAACAGGCTCCGGTTCGCGGCGGAGGCTCAGGGAATCGCAACCTCGTTGGGCGCGCCGCTCTGCGTCGGTTGACTACCATAATCCGTCGCAAATAGGGCCGCGCGTGGTTCAGGTTACCCACCGTGGCGAACGGGTGACATTTCGCGGTTTGCTTGGCTCTGGAGGGGGCCTCAGAGCCAGGCCTGCTCGCCGCGCCGAAGCCTCAGAAAGCGATCCTGTGGGACGTCGAGCGTGTGAATCTCGTCCCAATCGAGGCCTAGGATATGACCTCGCACAACCCGACTGACGCCACCGTGCGACACGGCGACCGTGTCCCGCGTCAGCCCGGCGATCCAGCTTTCGACGCGCTTTCCGAGATCCTCGTAGCTCTCGCCGTTGCGCGGCCGCCAGCGGTACGGGCTGGCTTTGCGCGCGGCGAACTCCTCGGGATCGGTGTTGGGGAGATCGTCCCAGATCTGCCCCTCCCAATGCCCGAAGTTGATTTCCTTTAGGCGATCCTCCCGGGCGAACGCTTCGGGGTCGAGCCCCATTTCGCGTCGCATGATGCGCATCGTGTCGGCGGTGCGGGTGAGGGGGCTCGCAACGAAATCGAACTTGGCGACATCCAAACCGAGAATACGGCCGAGTTCGCGGCCATTCCGGGCCGCCTGTGCACGACCGCGGTCGTTGAGCGGCGTATCGGTCTGCCCCTGGTAGCGCCGCACCGCGTTCCAGTCCGTCTCGCCGTGGCGGACGAAGTACAGGGTAATGCCGTCTTTCAGCACGGATCAGACCTTCAGCACGAGCTTGCCGTTGTTGCCGCCGGTGTAGAGCAGATTGAGCGTTTCGGCAAAGGCGTCGAGGCCGCCGGCGCGCACGTCCTCGCGGATCTTGAGTTTGCCTTCCTTGTGCCAGGCGCCGAGCTGCGCGATCGCCTCGGGCACGCGGTCGGCCCAATCGAGGACGATGAGGCCCTGCATTCGCAGGCGCTGGGTCAGCACGGCGCGCAGGTTCTTCGGACCATCGGGCGCCTTGGTGGCGTTGTAGGCGGAGATCATGCCGCACAGGGCGACGCGGCCGTGGACGTTCATCTGCAGCAGCACCGTATCGAAAATCTCGCCGCCGGCATTCTCGAAGTCGACGTCGATGCCATCGGGACAGGCAGCCTTGAGCTGTCCCGCGAGATCGGCGGCCTTGTAATCGACGCACGCATCGAAGCCGAGTTCGTCGACGACGTAGCGGCACTTCTCGGCGCCGCCAGCGATACCCACCGCGCGGCATCCCATTATTTTCGCGATCTGGCCCACCAGCGATCCGACGGCGCCGGACGCGGCTGACACGACGACGGTCTCGCCGGCTTTGGGCTGGCCCACTTCGAGCAGGCCGAAGTAGGCGGTCCAACCGGGCATGCCGAGCCCGCCGACCCAGCGTTCCAGCGGAGCCAGCGTGGTGTCGACTTTGACGATGCCCTTGCCGTTGGAGATCGCGTACTGCTGGACACCGAGCATCCCTTGCACCGCGTCGCCGACCTTGAACGCGGGATTGCGCGAGGCGTCAACGATGCCGACCGAGAACGAGCGCATGACACCGCCGATTGCGACCGGTGGCACATAGGAACGCCCTTCGTTGATCCATCCGCGCATGGCGGGATCGAGCGAGACGTAAGCGATCTTGATCCGGATCTCGCCCTCGCCGGGTTCTGCGAGCGGCGCGTCCTTCACGGTGAAGGTATCCGGTGTCACAAGGCCGGGCGCGGGCCGCTTGGCGAGGAGAACCTGGCGATTGGTCGGCATGATCGAAGCCTCCTGAGTGCAAACGATTGGAGTATGCGTGCGCTGTTAGCCGGCAGCTTTCGGCAGCAGCGTCTCCTTGGCGGCGCCCTCGGCGAACAGCGCTTCGATCTCGGCGGACGTGAAGCCCGCCTCGGTCAAGACTTCGCGCGTGTGCTGGCCGAACAGCGGCGCCGGCAGGGAGACTTCGGCGGGCGTGGCAGAGAATTTCGCCGGCACGCCGATGGTCTCGACGCGTCCGGCGATTGGATGGTCGACCGCCACCACCATATCGCGCGCCACGGTTTGAGGATGCTTCAGCATGTCGCCGATCGAGAGCACCGGGCCGGAAGGAATGCCGGCGGCTTCCAGGCGCTCCAGCCATTGCGCGGTGGTGCGCTGGCGGAAGCGGGCGTTGAGCAGGTCGATCAGCTCATCGAGATTGCCCATGCGGTCGCGACCGGTGATAAAGCGCGGATCTCGGCCGAGCTCAGGGCAGCCGAGTACTTCGCACAGCATCGGATACATCTTCTGGTTCGACGCGCCGACGTTGATGTAGCCGTCGCTGGTCTCGAATGCCTGATAGGGGCCGTTGAGCGGATGGCGCGAGCCCATCGGGCCCGGCGATTGCCCCGTCGCGAGGCAGATCGCCGACTGCCAGTAGGTCAGCGTGATACCGGCCTCGAACAGCGACGTGTCGACGAACTGCCCTTCGCCGGTCTTCAGCTTGTGGGCATAGGCCGCGCACACCGCCATCGCGCCGATGATGCCGGCGGTGATGTCGCACGCGGGCGAGCCGATTTTGACCGGCGGCCGTCCCGGACCTTCGCCGGTGATCGACATCAGGCCCGACATGCCCTGCGCGATCAGGTCGTAGCCGCCCTGCGTCGCGAACGGTCCTGTGCGACCGAAGCCAGAGAGCGCGCAATAGATCAGGCCGGGGTTGATCGCCTTGAGGTCTTCGTAGCCGAGGCCGAGCTTGTCGAGCGTGTCGTGGCGATAATTTTCGATCAGCGCGTCGGCGGTCTTGAGTAGTCGCTTCAGCGCTTCGCGGCCCGCCGGTTTCTTCAGGTCGAGCACGATGCCGCGTTTGTTGCGGTTCATCATCATGTAGGCCGCCGGCTCACCCTTGATGTCGGGCGGCAGCATCCGACGCGTGTCGTCACCGCCATCGGCCTTTTCGACCTTGACGACGTCGGCGCCCATGTCGGCGAGCATCCGCGCGCAGGTCGGGCCGGCCATGACGTGGGCGAGGTCGATCACGCGCATCCCGGCCAGCGGGCCACGACGTTGGGGCTCAGGCATACGATTCCTCCGAGGTGTGCTCATGCGGCCCGGCGCGTCGTCCGCGACGGCGGGGCCATCGCTTTCAGGCTTGCAGCCGAACGTGCACCATCACGCGGGGGGCCGCAAGCCCAGCTCCTGGTCGGCAGGAAGCGGTGCAAACAGCGGCTCGATCATCGCGTCCGTGACCTCTGCGATCGTCGGCGGGCGCCAGCGCGGGGACTTGTCCTTGTCGATCAAGAGCGCGCGAACGCCCTCGCTGAACTCGCCGTCCTCGAACAAGTGGAGGCACAACCGGAGCTCGACGTTGAGGGCCGCTTCGAGCGATCCGAAACTCCGAGCGCCGCGGATTGCCGCAAGCGTGGCGGCGAGCGCCCGTGGCGAGCGTTCGAGGAGGGCGGCTTGGGTCTTGGCGGCCCACTCGTCGGTCTCGCGAGAGAGCGCGTCGAGGATCGCCGGCACTGTCGCGTGCGAAAACGTGCGCGAGACGATGTCGGCGCGGTCAGCGAGGTTCGAATGCGGCGCGGGTTCGGCAAAATTTGCGATGACGTCGCGTACGCTGTTCGCCGTCGCCGCACAGAGCGCGCTCCGCAACGCGTCGAGTTTCGCAGACGGCACGAACACATCAGCAAAGCGCGAGAAGATCGTGCCGGCGCCGCGCATCCGCTCGCCGGTGAGGCCGAGATAGGCGCCGAATGCGCTCGGCGCATTGGCGAGCAGCCACGTGCCGCCCACATCGGGAATGAGGCCGATCGACGTCTCGGGCATCGCGAGCTGCGAGCGTTCTGTAACGATGCGGGTGCCGCCTTGCACGTGCGCGGAAAGCCCGATGCCACCACCCATGACGATGCCGTCCATGATCGGCACGAAAGGCTTGGTGTATCGGTGGATCAGTGCATTGAGGACGTACTCCTCACGCCAGAACGCGAGTGCCTGATCGAGGCCGGTCGCGCGGCTCTCATAGAGCCAGCGCACGTCGCCTCCCGCGCATAGTCCGCGCTCGCCGGCGCCGTCGAGAATAACCAACTCGACCGCCGGGTCGTCGCGCCACGCGAGTAACGCCGGCCAGATCGCCCTGACCATCCCGAGAGTCAGCGCGTTGAGCGCCTTGGGCCGATTGAGCGTGATGCGTCCGGCCTTGCCTTCGACACGGATCAGAACGTCGTCACTCGTAGTGCTCATGCGCCCTCGGTTCAGATTTTTGGCTGCGGGAAGGCGCCGCGCGCCTTCTCGAATGCGCGGCCGATGCGCAGCGCCAGCGCGTCGTCGAAACGGCGCACAATGATTTGCAGGCTCATCGGCAGCTTGTCCTTGCTGAGCGCCGTCGGGACCGCGAGCCCGCACAGCGCAAGCAAGTTGCCCCATCGCGTGAAGTGCGCCATCGGCGATTGGTTCTCGTCGACCTCGGCGACGGGCATCGCCGGAAACGGGATGGTCGGCAGGATCAGGGCATCGAGCCGATCCATGGCCGCGAGGAATGTGTCGATCGATTTCTCTCGCGCGCGCATGACGTCGAGGTAATCCGGCGCCGTGATGGTTTTGCCGCCGAGAAAGCGCGACCGGATCGGGTCGGCCATGCCGGACTTCGGATCGTCGATGAGCGCGCGCCAGTTGGCATAGCCCTCGGAGGCGATGATGACGCCCGTTGCGCGCGTGCAGCTCTCGAACGACTGCGGCATCTTGAACGGCTCGATACGTGCGCCGAGTTTTTCGAGCATGGCGGCGGAGTTGGCGAGATCGGCCTTCACCTCGTCGGTTGCGAGCGTCAGGTCGGCATCTGAAATGCGTCCGATCCTCAGACCCGCGACTCCTCTCTCGATATCACGAAGCGGATCGATCGGACGGAAGTCGTCCGTCGATGGATCGTCGGGGTCGTGGCCGATCATGGCGGCGAACATGCGCGCGGCCGTCGTGACATCGCACGCGAGCGGTCCGGCGGTGTCGAGTGTCTGCGACAATGGCGCGATGCCGGAGCGGCCGATCATGCCGATCGACGTTTTCAGGCCGACGCAACCGCACAGCGCCGCCGGAATGCGCACGGAGCCGCCGGTGTCGGTGCCGAGTCCGCCTGGCAGCAGCCCCGAGCCGACGATGGAGCCGGTGCCGCTCGACGACCCGCCGGGGATGCGGTGGGTTTTGAGATCCCATGGGTTCCAGGGCGTGCCGACGGTGACGTTGGTGCCATATCCGCCGAAGGCGTATTCGACGGTATGCGTCTTGCCCGTCACCACCGCGCCGGCCGCGCGCAGTTTTGTCACCACATGGGCATCGCGATGTGCCGGTTCGGCCTGTTTGCGGGTCAGCGATCCGCAGCCAGACACGAGGCCCTCGACGTCGGCGATATCCTTGATTGCGACGGGCAAGCCATGCAGCAATCCGTGGTCCGCGCCAGCGGCGGTTCGGGCATCGGCGAGCCGCGCCTCGGCCAGCGCGGTGTCGCGCGTGATCTGGGTGAGCGCGTGGAGCTTTTTGTTAGCGGCCTCCAGTCCGTCGAGTGTTTTCTCGATAGCGGAGGTGACGCTCGTGGATGCCGATGACTTCGGGGACTTTGCCATGACGGTTGTCTCGGTTGGTTTGTGTGCGCGGACAGTTTGAACCTAGCATTGCCGATGTGGCGCGCGCGAGGGCCATCGGTGCAGGGGCGACCTGCGGACAGCAGGCGCCTGCGAGGCTAGGCAATGATGGCAGAAGCTTGGTTTGCAGGCGTTTGGCGGGGCTGCCCGAGCGTCATCGTTAACGGCGGATCACGAGGACGGCGGCTCGCATTTTTCGTCGGCGGGCAGGGGATCGCAGTCCGGCTTCTTCGCGCACGTGTGGAGGGCGTCCTTGGTCTCGGCATCGTAGATGCCGTGCATGCGGCCGCGGTACAGACCGCGCTCGCCGAGCCCGCACTGATAGATCTTGATCATCCTCTCGCCGCCGAGGCTGATCGCGGTCTCATAATCGCGGATCGCTCCGTCGAAGTTGCCCAAGAGCTGGCGGATATGCGCTCGGGTATCCCAGGAGTGCTCGCTGCCGGGATCGATCAGCAGCGATTTCTCGACATCGGGCAATCCCTGCTTGCCGCGCCCGGAGCGGAAGTAGGCCCAGGCGCGATTGTTGAGCGCCGAGGCAGAGTTGGGATTGATTTTGAGCGAGGCGTTGTAGTCGTCGATCGCGCGCTCCAGCAGCCCCTTGATCGAAAGCGCGAGGCCGCGATTGGCGAGTGCGAGGCTGCGCGCGAGAGGGGCAGCCAGTGGATCCTCGATGATTGCCGTGCAGCCAGTAATGCGGCGCTCGTTGTCCTCGCTGATGCAGTCGTCGGCGGCACCGTCGGCACGCGCCCCAGCCGCGAAAACTGCGCTGAAGCACAGGGCGGCGAGGATCGTGCGAACTGTTTTCATTCAAAGCTCCCTCGGCGCAACGCGCCGGACGTCGACAGGACCTGCCAGATGTTTACCAGCACTTCGACACAAGTATGTCCATTGGCGGCAGGCCTTTGCCCTGAGCAATCCCCATGTTACTGGACAAACACATGAATCAGCGCGCCGTTTTCCAGGGTCTGGCGGTCCGCCCTGCGGCCGTCAGCCGCGCTGGTTGTCCGGCACTTCGATTTCGAGGTCGAGGACGAGAAAGCTCCAGGACTTGCCGTGGCTGTCGAGGCCGAGCGAGGTATTGACGCCGCCCTCCAGCGCGTCGGTCATGACGAAGTTGAGCCCGTGCAGATGATCGAGGGGATAGCGCGTCACCGTCCCCTTGATGAGATCGGGATAGGTGGCTTTGAGCCGATCGGCGGTGAGCTGTTCCTTGAGCAGCGGATAGTCGCCGGGATCGTAGGCCCACACCGAGACGTTCGACGTGTTGCCCTTGTCGCCGGCGCGCGCGTGCGCGATCTCGTGCAGCTTGATGCGTCGGCTCATGCGCGGATGACCTTCACGGTCGGGCGCACTGCGTCGCGATCGATCAGCGCCGAGTGCGTGATGACGCTCGGCGTGATCTGGCCGCGGTATCCGCCGCCGCCGGCCGGGCCGCAGCACAGCAGAGATTCGACTTCCCACAGCATGGTCGCGACATCATCACGGCTGGTGGATCGCATGGACGCGTGAACTCGAACGTCGGCGCTCTCGGCGCGAGCACCGTACGCCGTCGCGTGCAACGAATTGATACCAATGAGGTCGATGCGAAGTGAGTCGAAGCCGGCATGGCGCGCGAGCCGGTCGCGCAGGATATCCCGCGCGAGCGCGGCCCGTGCGGTCGCGTTGGGGCCGGCGTAGCTGACGCCTGCCTCACCGAAGAATCCGCCGTCGAAGCCGACTGTGACCTTCAGCTTGTCGGGACGCTGGTGGCCGCGGCCGTTGGCGACCGCGACTCGGTCACGGCCGCTCTCTTGCACGGTGACGCCGCTGAAATCTGCGGTGACGTCCGGCGTTAGGTAGGCGGCCGGGTCATGCACCTCGTACATGAGCTGTTCCTTCACCGTCCGCGATGTCACCATGCCGCCGGCGTCGGCGAGTTTGGTGATGACGCAGCGGCCGTCCTCGCCAACTTCCGCGATTGGATAGCCGCAATCGGCGAGGCGCGGCACGTCCTTGCGGCCGGGGTCGGCGAAATAGCCGCCCGTGATCTGCATCCCGCATTCCATGAGGTGCCCGACGAGCGTGCCCTGCCCGAGGCGCTGCCAGTCGTCGCGCTGCCAGCCGAAATGATGGACGAGCGGTGACAGGAATAGCGAGGGATCGGCGACGCGGCCGGTGATGACGACATCGGCGCCGGTCTCGAGACCGGGAATGATCGCGTCGATGCCGAGATAGACGTTGGCGCCGACGACGGGACGGCCGACCTCGGCAACAGTCTTGTCGTGGTTGTCGAAGAGGATCGTATCGGGCCCGATGAGATGCGAAACGTCGTCGCCCTCGATCGCCGCGACGGTCAGCCCGTCGAGCCCCTGCGAACGCGCCACATCGATCACCACGTCGGCCGCCGCAGCGACATTGGCGACGCCCATGTTGGTGACGATGCGCGTGCCTTGGCGGTGACATGCGGCGAGCGTGCCGCGCATCCGCGCCGCGAGTTGCGGATTATAGCCGCGTCTAGGATCGAGCTGTCGATCGCGATGGCCGAACGCCAGCGTCCGCTCGCCGATCGTCTCGAACACGAGATAGTCGAGCTGGCCCTTCTCGGCGAGCTCGATCGCCGGTTCCAGCCGGTCGGACGAAAAGCCGGCACCGCATCCGAGTCTCAGCAAGGCGTCCTCCCGAATGATGGTGCAGGTTTCGGCGCATCGCGCCTACAAGCACTTGGTGAAGGTCGAGCCGCACTTCACGTAGTTGATGAGGTCCCACGCGCAGCAGGGCTCTTCCTTCTTGCACACCCACACGCGCTTTTCGCCGCTCGGATGTGTATGGCGGCAGACTTTCTCGCCCTTGCCGGCCTTCACCGCCGGCGCCTTCGACGCGCTCTGCGCCATGACCGGCGCGCTCATCCCGAAGGCGAGTGCGATGGCCAGTCCGATTGTCGTGATCCGCATGATGAATTCCCCCTAAAATGGTTCCAGTCTTGCCCGCCAGCCCAGGCATCATGCCTTGGCGACGGTAAGCCGACAAGTACCGGTTGCCCCGGCGTCCCCGGCCGCTATCATCCGCCAAAACAGACATCGATCGCTCAGGGAGCCGCCCATGAAGACCCGCGCCGCCGTGATCCACGAGATGGAGAAGCCGCGCCCCTACGCCGTGTCGAAGCCGCTCGTCATCGAGGAGCTGGATCTCGATCCGCCGGGCGAGGACGAGGTTCTCGTGCGCATCCGCGCCGCCGGCCTCTGCCATTCTGATCTCTCGACGATCAACGGCGACCGTCCGCGCCCGATGCCGATGGTACTCGGCCACGAGGCAGCCGGAGAGATCGTGGAACTCGGCAAAGGCGTCAAGGACCTCGCGGTCGGCGATCACGTCATCCTCGTGTTCGTCCCGAACTGCGGCCGCTGCGCGCCGTGCCAGGAAGGCCGCCCCGCACTCTGCGAGCCGGGTTTTCGGGCGAACGGAGCGGGCAAGCTGCTCAACGACGTCACGCGTCTGACGCGCAACGGCAAGACCGTCTATCACCACGTCGGCGTCTCCGCGTTTTCGGAGTACGCGGTCGTCTCGCGCTGCAGCGTCGTGAAGATAGACAAGTCGCTTCCGTTCGAGGAAGCAGCCCTTTTCGGCTGCGCGGTGATCACCGGCGCTGGCGCCGTCATCAACACCGCGAAAGTTCCGCCCGGCAGTACCGCCGCCATCGTCGGTCTCGGCGGTGTCGGCCTCATGTCGATGCTCGGGGCCAAGCTATCGGGGTGCCGGCAGGTCGTCGCCATCGACATGCTCGACGACAAACTGAAGCTGGCGAAACAACTCGGCGCCACGCACACATTCAACGCGCGCGATCCCGATGTGGTCGAGCAGGTGAAAGCAGCGACCGGCGGCGGCGTCGACTTCGCTTTTGAGATGGCAAGTTCCGTGAAGGCGCTGGAACTCGCTTACAAGGTGACGAAGCGCGGCGGCACGACCGTCACCGGCAGCCTCCCGCATCCGACCGTCGCCGAGGAACGCACGGTCAAAGGCAGCTACGTCGGTTCGTGCATCCCGACGCGCGACATCCCGCGCTTCATCTCGCTGTACCAGCAGGGACTGCTGCCGGTAGATCGCTTGATGAATGAGCGCATCAAGCTCGAAGAAATCAACGAAGGCTTCGACAAACTCGCCGACGGCGGAACGGTGCGGTTGATCCTGGTGCCTTGATCGCGCCTACTTCCCCTCTCCCCGCATGCGGGGAGAAGGGACGGCAGTGCGCTTGCTGCAATCTCCAAACCCAAAAAAAGAAGGGGGTCCGGGGTCTCCCCGGTGGAGCGCGAGGCGAGCCTCGCTCGCGACGAAGTCGCGAACTCTTACCCGCGACCCTTGGAGAGAAACGCGCTCGCGCCAGCGCCGAACAGCTTCGGCAGATGCGTGTAGATATAGCGGCAACCGCTGGCGATGACCTGATCGAGGTTGTCGGCGGTGGCGGGCATGCCCGGCGTTTTTCCAGCCGCGACGATACGCGCGAGCGTTTTCTCGATGGCCTCGCGCACGGCCGGCGCCTTGGGATTGCCGGGGTGGCCCATGGACTGCGAGAGGTCGGATGGGCCGATGAAGTAGACGTCGATGTCGTCGACGGCGAGGAGCGCATCGACGTTGTCGATCGCGGCGGCGTGCTCGAGCTGGACGCAGACGAGGCTTTCGGCATTCGCGTCACGGACGAAGTCGGGCATCGATTTGGCGAGGCCATAGCTGTCCGGCCGTGTACCGGCGGCGAGGCCGCGATTGTCGCCGGCGCCGAATTTCACAGCGGCGAGCGCGCGCCGTGCGTCGGCGGCAGTGTTGATGTGCGGCACCTGCACGCCGGCAGCGCCTCGATCCATGACGGATGTGATCTCGGCCGATGCGTTGTTGCGCGGGCGCACGATCGGTGTGACATGAGTTCGGCGGACTCAAGCCCGATGGTGCCGTGCTCCATGTCGATGAGCACCCAGTCGAAGCCGGCGTGTGCGGCCATCTCGACCATCTGCGGCGACGGGATCATGATCGAGCAACCGAGCGCCGGCTTGCCAGCCTTGAGCAGCGCCTTCATCGCATTCGTACGCATGGCGCTCCTCGGTCGTTCGTCTTGTCAGGTTGCGGCGGGCGGCGCGGGATCCTCGGCGGCGTCACCGTTCTCGCCACCGTTTTCACCGTTGGTGCCGTCGTCCGGGATGCGTTCCACCGATGCGACTGTCTCGTCTTCATCGGTGCGGAAGATGCGCACGCCCTGAGTATTTCGGCCGGCGATGCGGACATCGAAGACCGGGCATCGGATGAGCTGGCCGCCGTAGGTGACGAGCATGATCTGGTCGCTGTCGTCGACCGGGAAGGACGCTTTGAGCGATCCATTGCGCTCGTTGACGACCATCGCAAGGATGCCTTTGCCGCCGCGCCCGCTGACGCGGTATTCGTAAGACGACGTGCGCTTGCCGAAGCCGCGGCTGGAGACGGTGAGCACGAATTGTTCGCGCCCACCGAGTTCGGCGTACCGCTCCGGTGTCAACTCCTCGCCCGTCGTCTCCTCTGCTTCGGGATCGGGAACCGTCTCGACCTCGGTGCCGTTCTCGACGACCTCGCCGGTGGCGCGGCGCATCGCGGTGGCCTGGCGCAGATAGGCGGCACGTTCGGCCGGAGTCGCCTCGACGTGGGCGAGGATCGCCATCGAGATCACAGTATCCTCGCCATCGAGGCGGATGCCGCGCACGCCGGTGGAATCGCGGCCCTTGAAGAGGCGCACGTCGTCAGCCGGGAAGCGGATGCACTGGCCTGCTGCCGTCGTCAGCAGCACGTCGTCGCTCGGCGCGCACAGCGCGACGTCGACGATCTGGTCGCCCTCGTCGAGCTTCATCGCGATCTTGCCGTTGCGATTGATGTTCTCGAAGTCGGCAAGGCTGTTGCGGCGCACGTTGCCGCTGCGGGTCGCGAACATCAGCTCGCGATCGCCCCAGGTGGATGTGTCCTCAGGAAGCGGCAGGATTGTCGTGATCGCCTCGCCCTGCTCGAGCGGCAGCAGGTTGATCAGCGCCTTGCCGGTCCCCTGTGGAGTTGCGGCGGGAAGGCGCCACACCTTCATGCGATAGACCATGCCGCGCGAGGAGAAGAACAGAACTGGCGTGTGCGTCGAGGCGATGAAGATCTGCGTGACGACATCCTCGTCGCGCGTCGTCATGCCGGAGCGGCCTTTGCCGCCGCGGCGCTGCGCGCGGTACGCGGAGAGCGGCACGCGCTTGATGTAGCCCTTGAGCGATACTGTAACGACGCAATCTTCGCGCTGGATGAGGTCCTCGTCTTCGAGGTCGCCTTCCATCGGCACTATTTCGGTGCGGCGCGGCACCGCGAACTCGTCGCGGATCGCGGTCAGCTCGCCCTTGATGATGTCGATGATGCGCGCGCGCGACGACAGGATTGCGAGGTACTCTTTGATTTCCTCGGCGATCTTCGCGAGGTCGCTGCCGATTTCGTCGCGGCCGAGTGCCGTGAGGCGGGCTAGGCGCAACTCGAGGATGGCGCTCGCCTGTTCGTCAGAGAGCTTGGTCGTGCCCTCGTGCGAGACGCGGTGGCGCGGATCGGCGATCAGTTCGACGAGCGGGGCGACATCCTTCGCCGGCCAGTCGCGCTCCATGAGCTGTTCCTTGGCGACGGCGGGGCTCGGCGCGCGGCGGATCAGATTGACGATGTCGTCGATGTTGGCGACGGCGATCGCGAGGCCGACGAGGATGTGGGCGCGGTTGCGCGCCTTGGTGAGCAGGTATTTGGTGCGGCGGCTCACCACTTCCTCGCGGAAGGCGGTGAATGCCTGGATCATGTCCTTGAGATTGAGCTGCTCCGGCCGACCGCCGTTGAGCGCGATCATGTTGGCGCCGAAAGTCGTCTGCAGCTCGGAGTAGCGCCAGAGCTGATTGAGGACGACATCGGCAACCGCGTCGCGCTTCAGCTCGATGACGATGCGCATCCCTTCGCGGCTGGATTCGTCCCACAGGTTCGAGATGCCCTCGACGCGCTTGTCGCGCACGAGCTCGGCGATCTTCTCGATGAGGGTGCGCTTGTTCACCTGATAGGGGATGGCCGTGACGATCAGCGCTTCGCGGTCCTTGCGGATCTCTTCGACTTCGACGCGCGAGCGCATGATGATCGAGCCGCGGCCGCGGTGATAGGCGGCCATCGCGCCGGCCTGTCCGAGAATGAGCCCACCGGTTGGGAAATCAGGGCCGGGCACGATGGCGATCAGTTCGTCGATCGTGATGTCGGGATTTTCGAGGTGGGCGATCGCGGCGTCGATCACTTCGCCGAGGTTGTGGGGTGGGATGTTCGTCGCCATGCCGACCGCGATGCCGCCGGCACCGTTGACGAGCAGGTTCGGGAACTTCGCCGGCATGACCGACGGCTCGCTGCGGGTGCCGTCGTAGTTGTCCTGGAAGTCGACGGTGTCCTTGTCGAGATCGTCGAGGATGTGCTGCGTGACTTTGTGTAACCGGCACTCGGTGTACCGCATCGCCGCGGGAGGATCGCCGTCGATCGAGCCGAAGTTGCCCTGGCCGTCGATGAGCGGCACGCTCATCGAGAATTCCTGGGTCAGACGCACGAGGGCGTCATAGATCGCGCTGTCGCCGTGGGGATGGAAGTTACCCATGACCTCGCCGACGACCTTGGCCGACTTGACGTACTTCTTGTTCCAGTCGACGCCGAGTTCGTTCATGCCGTGGAGGATGCGGCGATGCACGGGCTTCAGGCCGTCACGTACGTCGGGGAGCGCGCGAGAGACGATCACGCTCATGGCGTAGTCGAGGTAGCTGCGCCGCATCTCGTCGACGATCTGCACCGGGCGGATGTCGCTCGGTTCCTGGGCGCCGCCGTCGCCGCTGGTCTTGTCTTTGTCCGCCACGTTCGTTCACCCGCTGTCGGTCAAGGGACAGGCGCAGAAAACGCGCTCCGATCCGCCGAATCGGAGGCGTGTCACGCCAGATTTGTGCTGAGGTATAGCACGCCAGCAGCGCGCCGCAATGCGGCTCAAATGCCGTGCGGCGGCTAATTTTAATTACGTCAATTCAATGGCTTGCCGGAGTGTTGGCGCGTCGTCCGGAGCGGATCAAGGCCGGGCCTGTTTGAACCAGCAAAACCGCGCCAAGAATGAGGGCAGCACCGCACCATCCAACCAGCGAAAGGCGCTCGCCGAGCATGAGGTATGCGGCGAACGCGGCAAACAGTGTTTCGCTCGAAACGATGATCGCGGCCTCGGTTGGCGGCGTGTATTTGACGGCGATCGCGAGCAGGGTGAACGTGAGTGCGCTCGATAGTATTCCGACATAGGCAATCTCGCGCCAAGCGCCCGCAATCGCGGTGAGCGAGATCGGCTCGAACAGGATTGCCCCGGCGAGGCCTAACGCGCCGACGATCGCGAACTGGACCGCCGTGAAGGTGATCGGACGTGCCAGTCGGCTTGCGCGGCTGACGGTGACAACGTGGGCCGCCCAGAAAAATGCCGAGATGGCGATGAGGATGTCGCCGCTGCCGAAGGCGCTGAGCGTCCCGCCACCGAGCAGCCACGTGCCGACGAACGAAAGGCCGACCGCCGGCCAGACAATCCACATCGGCGCGTGTCCGAATGCCATCCACACGAGAAACGGTGTGAAGATCACATAGAGCGCCGTCAGGAATCCGGCATTGGTGGCGGTGGCGGTAACTAGCCCCACCTGCTGAAACGCCGCCCCGGTAAAGAAGGCTACTCCGGCGAGCGTCGCGATGGGCAGCAACCCCGGCGGAAAGATGTGGCCTGTGCCTCGACCCTCTCGGTAGGCGAGCGGCGCCAGCGCCAGCACGGCGACGGCCGATCGCGCGGCAATGAAAAGAAACGGTCCGATGTGCTCCATCGCCGTCTTCTGGAAGACGAACGCGACGCCCCACACGACGGCGGCGAGCACGAGGAGCAGATCGGCATGAATGCGGCGCATGAGCAACCTGGGGGATTTCGGCTTGGCTGAGTGGGGCAAGACCGAAGCGATGCAGACGGCGGGCTTTATCGCCTGTGTGCCGGGATGTCACCTGTCAGCGATGGTGCGGTGCGCTCGTGGCGGCGTGTCTTGCAATGCAAGGCCGTGATCGTAGAGTGCTCCGCGTCCCCTTCACCACGCGAGACCACTCCATGCCACAATCGGGTTCGACGTCCGGTCCTTTGGCCGCCATCACCGTCCTCGACATGAGCCAGGGCATCGCGGGCCCGTCCTGCGGCGGATACTTCGCCGAGCATGGCGCCCGCGTGATCAAGATCGAACCGCCCGAGGGTGATTGGATGCGGCACCTCGGCACGCGCATCGACGCGATGTCTTCGCAGACCATCGCCTACAACCGTGGCAAGGAGAGTTTGGCGCTCGACTTGCGCAAGTCCGAAGGGCGCGACATCGCGCTGAAACTCGCCGAGCGAGCCGATGTCGCAATCGAGAGCGCGCGGCCAGGCGTATTCGAGCGCTTGGGGCTCGGGTTCGAGGCGATCAAGGCCCGCAATCCCGACGTCATCTACGTATCGGTCTCCGGCTGGGGACAGCGCGGGCCGAACCGCGAGCGACCGATGGTCGACACGATCGGGCAGGCGATCTCCGGGTTCATGAGCGCGACGCGCGCGCGCGACGGCGCCCCGGTCAAGGTCGACGTTCCATTCATCGATGCGTTCACAGGGCTCTATGCCTTCCAGGCCGCGTCGATGGCGCTGTGGGGCAAGGCAAAAGGCAGCGGTGCAAGGCACATCGATATTTCCCTCATGCAGTCTGCGGCACACGCGCAGTCGCCAAACATTCTCGAGTACGGCTTTGTCGGCCGTCCGCCGGGCCTGCTCAATCCGCCTGCCGGCAACTACCGCACGCGCGACGGCTGGATCGCCATCACGCTCGTCAATCAGGCGCAGTTCGAGGGCATCTGCCGCGCGGTTGGGCGCGCCGATGCAATTTCGGATGCGCGATTCACGACCGTTGCCGGCCGCAAGGAACACGTTGCGGCGCTGCGCGATATTCTCGAGGAGGCACTGGCGGCGCGCACCACGGCGGAATGGGTGCCGATCTTCGAAAAGGAAGGCGCACTTGCGAGCGCGATCAATACCTACGGCGATTGGCTCGAAGATCCTCATGTTCAGGCCGTCGAAGCCGCGCCCGGCTATCCGCTGTCAGACGGCAAGGCCGTGCCGTTGCCGCATCTGCCCGGACAGAAACCCAACATGGCAACGGTGCCGACGATCGGTGAGCATACACGGGCATTGCTGGCGGAAGCGGGCATGGGTGCGGCCTCGATCGATGCGCTCATCGCCAGCAAACTCGCGCGTCAAGCAAGCAAGGAGCGCTGAGCCATGACGCCGGAGGAACATCATCGGCTGGCCGAAAAGAACTACGGCCCGCAGCGCTACTTCGAGGACTTCGTCCTCGGCGAGACATTCTATATTCCCTCGCGCACGGTCACGGATGGCCAGTTCTCGGCGTTCCAGGCAGCTTCTGGCGACAATCACCCGATCCACTACGACCGGCCCTACTGTGAGGCGCACGGTCATCGCGATCTTCTCGCACACGGCTTCCAGGTGTTGATCCAGACGGCAGCCGGCGCGGGGGTTTTTCCATTTCTCGTGCAGGAAAGCCTGCGGGCGTTCATCGAGCAGTCGTCGCGCTTTCTTGCCCCCGTCTATGTCGGCGATACGCTTTATCCGCTGCTGACGGTTGCTGAGATCACGCCGCAGCGCACGACCGGCGTCCTCGCCCTCGCGTCCACGATCCACAACCAGGACGGTGTTCTCGTCATGGACGGGACGCAGCGCTATCTCCTGCGGAAACGCGCGGCATAGCTGTGCTGCTGCGAAGCTTGGGCAGTTGCGCGGCCGCAAGTTCCGGCACATACTAACAAAAAACAGGCCAATCCGTTTCATTGAGCGGAACGCAACAAGGGCCCGGTCCGCCGGGGAGGAAGTCAACGATGTCGGACCACGGCGTGCGCCTGCCGGCGCCTGTTGCCGCGCTCAACAGTCTCAACGCGACTTTGCTGTTTGTGTGCCGATGGATCGTTATCGGACTCGTCGGCGTGATTGCGGTCATCGTCGCGGCCTCTGTCGTCATGCGCTATGGCGTCAACTATTCGCTCTCCTGGGCCGAGGACGCCGCCAAGTTCCTCATGGTTTGGCTGACATTCATCGGCGCGCCGCTCGGCTTCCGTCATGGCGCGCACGTCTCGCTTGAGCTGCTGCCGACATTGCCCTCCGCAGTGGAGCGGTTCATCCGCGTTCTCGTTCACGCGACGGTCGTCGTCCTGATGGTCATGCTCGCGCGCTTCGCTTGGGCGTTTGCTGTGAATGGATGGAACCAGGTCGCACTGACGATCGGCGACATCTCGATGTTCTGGATCTTCGTCAGCATGCCCATCGGGTGCGCGCTGATGGCGCTCGTCGCTTTCGAGATGATGGTACGGGCGATCCTCGGCATTCCGGAGCCACTGGTCTCTGAAGAAGAGCTGATCACCACGCAGGGCATGTAGGAACGGGACGGGGGGAAGTCGCGTGAGCTTTGTTTTTCTTTGGGCATTCCTGGTGGCGATGGTCATCGGTGTCCCGGTGGTGTTCGCGCTCGCGTTCGGCCCCTTGTTTGGCATTCTCGTGGATGGCCGTTCGGTCTTTCTCAACATCATCCCGCAACGCCTCTTCGTCGGCATCAACGTCTACCCACTGCTCGCCATTCCGCTGTTCATCCTCGCCGGCGAGATCATGAACGTCGGCGGCATCACGCAGCGTCTTGTCGATTTCTCGCAGAAGCTTGTCGGCCATCTGCGCGGCGGCCTCGGCCATGTGGCGATCGTCTCGGGCACGGTGTTTTCGGGGATCAGCGGTTCGGCAGTTGCCGATGCTTCCGCGCTTGGCAAGATCCTGATCCCGGCTATGGCACGTGAGGGCTATCACAAGGACTACGCCGCTGCCGTGATCGCGGCGACGACGGTGCTCGGGCCGATCATTCCGCCGAGCATCATCATGGTGATCTACGCCTACATCATGCAGATCAACGTGGCGGCACTGTTCGCGGCGGGCTGTATTCCTGGGCTGATCATCGGCGCCGGCCTGATGATCGCAAACTACATGGTGTCCAAGCGTCGCGCCTATCCCGTGAGAGAGAAGCGCGCGACGGCCCGCGAGATTGCCGTCTCGCTCAAGGGCGCGGTCTGGGCGCTCATCGCTCCGTTTCTCATCCTCGGTGGAATTCTCGGCGGCGTCTTTACGCCGACCGAGGCGGCCGCCGCTGCGGTCCTCTATGCGTTCGTGATTTCGGTGGTCGTGACGCGCGAATTGCCGTGGCGCGAACTTCCCGACGTGCTTTATCGGACCGGGGTCATCTCCGCTGCGATCCTGCTCGTCGTCGGCACGGCAATGATCTTCTCGTGGATTGCCGGCCTCTCCGGCGTGACGGCGAAGATCGGCGAATATCTCTTCTCGCTGTCGTCCAACAAGTATGTGCTGCTGCTCCTCGTCAATATTCTGTTGCTGATCGCCGGCTGCTTCCTCGATGCGGGCCCCGCTATTCTGATCCTCGGCCCCATTCTCGGGCCGACGCTTGCACAACTTGGCGTCGACCCGTTGCATCTCGCCATCGTCATGTGCGTGAACCTCTCACTCGGTCTCGCCACGCCGCCGATGGGGCTGCTGCTGTTCGTCGTTTCAGCAATGAGTCGCGAAAGCATCATGAAAATCGCGGTCCAGATGTGGCCGTTCTACCTCGTGCACCTCTCGGTGATCCTGTTGATCACCTACGTGCCCGAAACTGCGCTGTGGTTGCCCAGAGTGCTGGGCTTCTAAGTACTGCAAGAACAGAACGGTAATGACGGAGGAAACAAGATGAAGCTACGGACTCTCACAGCGGCATTGGCGATCTCGCTCGCCACCAGCGCCTCGGCGCTGGCGCAATACACGCTCAAGATCGGCCATGTGGCGCCGGCGAGTGAGATCGCTGACGATCATGTCGCGGCCGTGTATCTGAAATCGTTTATCGAGGCGCGGTCCGGCGGCCGCATGAAGGTCGAGATTTTCCCGGCGTCGCAGCTCGGTGATTTCCGAGCACACGTCGAGCAAGTCCAGCTCGGCGGCATTGAGGCGACGCACACCTCGATCGGCGGCATCGGTCAGTTCTTCCCGGAAGTCCAGGTGCTCGAGCTTCCCTACCTGATCCCGAATGACCTGGTCGCCGAGCGCGTCGCGCGCGGGCAGCTCTTCGTCGATATCCGCGACGCCATTCTGAAGAAGACCGGCTCCGTGCGCCTGATGTCGATCACCAACACGGGTCGGTTCCGCTCATTCTTCACGACGAAGAAGCCGATCATCACGGCAGCGGATCTCAAGGGCGTGAAGATGCGGACGGTAGACTCGCCGCTCGAGATCGAGTTCGTGCGCGCGCTCGGCGGCAATGCAACGCCGGTCGTGTGGGGCGAGCTTTACACCGCACTGAAGACTAACGTCGTCGAGGGGACCAAGAACGGCGCCACCGACGTCATTCCCAACAATCTGCACGACGCCCTGAAATTCGTGACGCTCGACGAGCACGCCTATCTCTGGGGCTTCAACTGGGTCAACGACAAGTGGCTGAAGTCGCTGCCGAAGGATCTGCAGGATCTCGTGGCGGATGCCTTCCTGCAGATGGCCGACGTGCAATTCCAGTACAACAAGGAATACGAGGGACGCAGCCTCATCGCGTTCGCCAAGAGCGGCGGCAAGATCCATGTTCCGACCGAAGCGGAGCGCAAGACCTTCATGGCCGCCAAGGACCACATGCGTAAGTGGTTCGTCGAGAAGTACGGCGCCGAGTGGGTCGAGAAGACCGAGAAGGCGGTTGCGGCGGCAGAGGCCGATATCGCCAAGGAACGCTCGATGCTCCTGTCGCGCTGATAAGGACGCGAGGCGGTCCGCCAAGCGCGGGCCGCCTCGTCCTACTGCCGTCAGGTTGTCCGGCCGGTTTGACCGCGCCGGAGGGGACATGGCACTCTGGCCTCGGAAGAAGTTCTGAAACCCGCGAGGACGCCCCGATGGCCATGGACGCCGAAAAGCTGCGCAATTGGAAATTCGAGGACGTAGTCCAGACCTTCACGGCGCGTGACACGATGCTGTATGCGCTCGGCGTTGGCATGGGGAGCGATCCGCTCGACGAGAGCGAACTCAAATACGTCTACGAGGATAATCTCGTCGCGCTGCCGACCATGGTGACGGTGCTCGGCTACCAGGGTTTCTGGCTCAAGAACAGCGGCACCGGTGTCGATTGGCGCAAGGTGGTGCACGGCGAGCAAGTGATCACGATCCATGCGCCGGTCCCGACGGCCGGCACGTTCATCGGTCGGACGCGCATCACCGGTCTGATCGACAAAGGCAAGGATCGCGGTGCGCTGCTGATCTCGGAGCGCGATATCATCGAGACGACGAGCGGCACGCACATCGCGACGCTCATGTCGACGAGCTTCCTGCGCGGTGATGGCGGTTTCGGCGGGCCGTCCGGTCCGACACCGGCCGTGCATTCGGTGTCCGAGCGCGCGCCGGATGCGTCACTCGACATTCCAACGCTGCCGCGCCAGGCGCTAATCTATCGGCTGTCCGGCGATATGAACCCGCTGCATGCCGACCCGAAGGTCGCGGCCGTCGCCGGCTTCCGCGCGCCGATCCTGCATGGCCTCTGCTCATTTGGTGTCGCCGGCCGCGCCATCGCCAAGCTCGCCTGCGATGGCGACGCCAGCAAGATCAAACATATGCAGCTTCGCTTCTCCTCCCCGCTCTATCCCGGCGAGACCATCCGCACTGAAATCTGGCGCGACGGCAACAACGTCTCGTTCCGCTCGCGCTGCGTCGAGCGTGATGTGGTGATTCTGAATAATGGGCTGGCGAAGGTGGGGTAGTTTTTGTTGCCGCGGTCGCCAACGCCTTCGGCTACTGGCGCCGCGGGCTGCCTCGCGGTCGCATTCTCACCTTGCGGCCTTCGGCCGCTACAGATGAGGCAGGCTCCCAATCTCAAAAAAAGGGGGATCGGGGTCTCCCCGAGCGGGTGTGGGCGGCAGCCCACTCGCGCCGCTGGCGCGAGCCCTCACGGCACTTCGAGCACGATGTAGTCGTCCTCGATGGCGACAGGGAATGTCTCCGCGACATACGGGCCTTCGACAACGCTGGCGCCCGGCTCCACGGCGATGGGGAACTGCATCAGGCGCAGGCGGCGCGGATCGCAGTAGGAGCGGCCGGTGCGGACATCGAACTCCCATTGATGCCACGGGCAGCGCAGGATTTCGCCCGCGCGCTCGTATTGATATTCGCCAGGTTTGGTCGATCGGACGAGGCCGGTGAGAAGGCCATTGCACAAGCTCGCGCCCTTGTGCGGGCAGGTGTTCGAGAGCGCGAACAGCTCGCCCTTGATGTTGAGCACCACGATGCCGCGCCCCTCGACGGTGACGAGTTTGCGCGTGCCGGGCTGAAGCTCAGCAGCGCGGGCGACGACATGACGGGTCACGGTCTCGCGGGCTCCAACATTGTCACGGTCGCTTAGCGCCTTCAGTTGATACGGAACACCGACTTGCCGTTCTCGGTGCAGATGCGGCGGTGCTGTTCGGGCGTGACGCCGGCCGGGAAGGCGCGGAACGGATCATCGAAATCCCAGTGCGGATAGTCGGAGGCAAACAGCAGTTTGTCCCAGCCGATCCACTCCATGACGTCGAGCACGTGGCGGCGATCGTCCGGCTCTTCCATCGGCTGCGTCGTGAAGTAGACGTGGTCGCGAATGTATTCAGATGGACGGCGCTTCAAGTGGGGAACCTCGCCGCGCATCCGCTCGAATAGCTTGTCGAGACGGAAGGCGAGCGCCGGCGCCCAGGCGAAGCCGCCTTCGATCATGACGACCTTCAGCTTCGGGAAGCGTTCAAACACGCCTTCGATGACCAGGCTCGTCACGACCGTCTGGCACGATGTCGAATGGCCCGCGCCTTCTTCGATGTAGTAGGACGGCCAGCCGGCGCCGGAGACGGGATGCCCGCTCGTGCCGAACACGTGGAAGCCGATCGGCAGATTGTAGCGCTCGGCGGCTTCGTAAATCGGCCAGTAGCGGCGGTTGCCGAGCGGTTCAGCCGAGCGGGTGAGAATGAACACCTGGCCGAAGTCGGGATCGGCGCCGCAGCGTTCGATTTCTTTCGCCGACGCCGGACCGTCTTCGTAGGGTACGACGAGGCCGCCCTTGAGACGCTTCTCGGGCCGCGTGAACGTATCGCGCTGCCAGTCGTTCGTGGCCGAACACATTGCGACGGAGAGTTCGAGATTCATCTCGCCCTGGCCGGTGTTGCCGAGCGGGCCAAGGATGCCGGCTTCGATGTTGTAGGCGTCGAGGTGCTGGGTCTGCATCAGCGACAGGCTCGACCCGGGCCGACCGTCCTCCGGCCACGCGTCGCGGCGGCACGCGAGCGGCGCCGCCTTGGGATAAGGCTCGCCGTTGGAGCTGCCATGCTTACGGCGCGCGCCATAGGTCTCGTAGACGTCCCACCACTGCTTGGCGAGATACGGCTTCAGGTCCGACATCGAGCGGACAGCGGGATGGATGTCGCCGTCGATGACGGCGAGGCGGTTCGGCACCGCGCCGGCACCTTTTCCATTGGCGGGTGACACGGCCGGGCCCATCGGGACATCAAGCGGCATGGCTACCTCCTAGTGTGGTGATACTAGTCGTGGATACGTTGCGAGTGGGTTGTCGATCAGTATCTTCTTGCGCAGCGAGGCGTCGATGCCGCCGGGCAGCATCGCGTCGCCGTCGAACTGCCAGTGCGGGAAGTCGCTCGCGAACAGAAGCATCTGGTCGGACTGGAGCTGATCCATCAGACGGCCAACGGTCTCGCCGGAGTTGGGCGCATCGAACGGCTGGATCGTCAGCCGCACGTGATCGCGCACGAACTCGACGGGCGAGCGGTCGATCCACGGCACTTCCAAGCGCACGCCGCGCCAGAATTTCGACAGCCGCCAGAGATACGGAGCGATCCAGGTGACGCCCGACTCAATCAGCACCAATTTCAGCTTCGGGAATTTGACGAACACACCCTCGGCGATGAACGAGCCGAGCTGAGTATGGAAAGCCAGCGACTGCGCGGCGTAGTCCTCGAGATAGTAGCTCGGCCAACCGGAGCCGGTGGTCGCGTGGTAGTAGCTCGATCCGGAATGGATGCCGACCGCGAGGTTGTGGCGCTCCGCTGCCTGCCAGACCGGCCAGAAGTGGCTCTTGCCGAGTGGCTGCTCGCCGGCCGCGAGGCCCATGACCTGGATGAAGCGCTTGTCCGGCGCGCACCGCTCGATCTCGTCAACCGACAGTTCTGGATTCTGCAGCGGCAGGATGATTGACGCCCGGTAGCGCGGATCCCGATCGAGCCACTCGGCGCGTACCCAGTCGTTGACCGCACGGCAGAACGCGGCGGCCATGTGCTCGTCGCGGATGAGCTGGACGGCATAGAGGCAATTCAGGATGGAATGTGCAAAGCCATGGCGGTCCATGAGCGCGGCAGCTGTGCGCTTGGGATCGGTGTCGGCGCGCTCGCGGCCGGCTGCCTTGTCGCCCCGCCAGTCCGGTCGCACGGTCAGCGGCGCTCGCGGCGGATAGGCGATGGACTCGAACCCTGTGATGCCGCGTACGCCGACTGTTTCGCGCCAATAGTCATCCATATGCCGCGTCAGCGCGGCAATGTCGGGGACGTGCGGGTGCACGTCGCAATCGATGGCGCCCTTCCAATCGGTCGACAAGCTTTGTTGCTCCATGTCGGGGCCGTCGCGCCCCAAGGGCTCCGGTGGCGCCCGTTCAGCCACCGCCTGCACAGGAATCCGTCAGGCTAATATTTCACGGGAGGGGGGCCGTGGCTAGGGGCGGCTTCGGCGGTTGGCGATTTCGCCGAGCGGCCATCGTCCCTATTGATGCTCGTCCGGGTCCGCCACACGCTCCAAGCGCCAAGTCACCGATGTTTCGCCCGGTGACGTCCCGCGCAGGACGATCTGCTGGCTGAGTCGGGGCCCGGAGTAGTGGGCGTAGTCGAAGCTCTGTTCGAGCACGAGGGTGGCGCCGTCGGCGGTGAAGCGCCAGGTGCCGCCGTCGGCGGTCTCGACGAGGGCAGAGTTCGGCGTTTCGCCGCGCCGGCAGGTCGCTTCCGGATGGACGTGAAAATGGATCGCGAAGGGGAGATCGCGGACATCGCGTTTCGTACCTGAGGGCGGGCCCAGGCGGTCCTCGCCCGCGAGCCGCGATCCGTCAGTGGACAGGTGGAGGTGGCGCATATGGCGCATCCCGAATTTCTGCGCGTAGCCATCGTGACGGGCCTGGACGGTCGAGCCCTCCGGCGTTGCGGCAACGGAACAGCGCACTTCGCCGAGCTGCCGGATTGGTGCTGCACCGGCCCACTTTTCGAACAGCCGCGCCTTGACCAGCCGGGACGACGAACGTTCGGCGAGGCACAGCGTGTTGTGGCTCGCGGTCGCGCGGGAAGCGGCGCGCATGGTCTCGTGCGCCTGGCCCGGCGCCCCGCAATTGGCGAAGATGAGGCTCGTGCCGCTGCTCAGTTCGAAGGCAAGGCATCCAGCATGGGCCTGGCCCGCCAGTTCCAAAGGCGGCGGCAGGCCGACATCCATGATCAGGACTGTTTGGCGGTGATGGAGGCGGACATAGCGTGAGTCCGTCATCGCCGGCGGGGCCGCATCCGGCGCCGTGTCGTAAGCGACCACGGTCGCGAGCGCGTCGGCTTCGGTGCGCCCCATGCCGTTGAAACGTGCCAATCCGCCGTCCCCGAGTCGCATCGCCTTCAGAAAAGCGATCATGCGCGTGATCGCCTGGACAAGGGCGACGGGCGGTTCGCGTCCGCGCGCGACGTAGCATTGGCGCAGGGGCATCAGGTCGAGAAGGACTTCGATCGGTGTGCCGGGATTGCGGCTGATGTGGCCGCCGTCGCGCAGGATCTGGCGATTGAGCTCGTCGCTGAAAAGACGCTGCATGCGCCGGAGCTGCTTGTCGTGACCGGCGACACAGAGATCGGCGAGCACAAGCGCGGTGAGCGACAGCAGCCGGTCGTAGCCAGACGGCGCGTCATGCCAGGACGTGGCGAGATGCTGGATCTGCAGCCCGAGGCTGTCGGTCGTTACCTCGTAGGCTCGTGGCGACGCGCCTTCGAGGATGAGGCCGGCGTGGGCAATCCAGGACATAACGCGGCGCGCGATGACGGCGTGCTCATCGGTACGCGCAAATGTCGAAGCGCTGCGGGTGAGCCAATCGGCGACGAGTTGGCGGGCCATGCCATGGGCTGCATCGCTGTTTGCCGCGCGCAGATCACGCAGCCAGCCAAAGCCGTTGAGTTCGCGCGCCCACGCCGCAGACGGCGGCACCAGCGCAAACGGAGAGTGCCCGTTGAGGTCGACAATGGCGCCGCCGAGACCGAGTTGCCCGGCAGCCAACTCCTCGAACAGGCTCGGATCGGGGGTGCGCAAATCCTGCGGGACGATAAGCAACTCGTCGGCGACGGCGGGACCGGCAAGCCATCTGAGCACCGGGGTCCGCATCGCCCGGCTCATCGCGCGCCGTCGAGTGCGCGCGGCGGCGAGGCGCAACAGGTGCAGACGCTCTGACGGCGTCAGTTTGGTCATCGACCTCGCCCTGAAATTCATTCCGAACAATGTGCGCCCCCTGGAGTTCGGATACCCTTATCCTCGCGGCGATAGCAAGGCGGTGGGGGGACTCGGCACGCGGGCGGGGTGATCGCCGGTGGGAAACCCGGGAGGGATAGCGGTCTGACCGCAGTTGTCCAGCCGACCAGCGCGCGCTTCAGCCTATTGAGAAGCGCCACGGCGCATGCCGGATCATGGGCGTGCTGCAGTCGACGAGGCTCTATCGATGACCGCGCGCACGCGGGGCTCTTGGCACATGGACCATATAGCCGCCTCGGCGCGAACCGCGAACGTGGCGACGATGGCCGCGGTCACCGTGATACACGCGCGGCAGGCCCAAGCCATAGCCACCGACGTATCCGCCAGAGCTGCCACCGGTATCCTCGGATGCGACGCCGTAATAGTAGTGGCGCACCACGATGTTGCGGTCCTCGATCGTGAGATTGAGTGGCGTGCGGCCCTCGGGATTGAGGATCATATGGCGGAGCGGCGGCAGCGGCCGGTAAACCTGCACGCCGTGTTCCACGGTGACGGTCGCGGCACCGTAGACCGGGCCGGTCTCGATGCGCGTGAGCGAGGCCGCGGTCGCGCCGGAAACGGTTGCGACGAAGAGACAAAGGCTGGCAAGCGGGGTAGCGATCGGGGAGTTACGCATGATGATACAACTCCGACAACATTGGGCATCTTTCGCTCGATACTAGCGATCGAGACGGCGCGCGCTTTAACTTTTTGGCAACGATGATTAATGGCTGCCGGGTGATGCGCCGCGCACACTCGTTCCCGGCGCCAGTGCGAAGCCGCGCAACAATTCAGCCGCGCTCATCGGTCGCCGGCCAGCGCGCTGGACCTCGACCAGCCGGATAGCACCATCTGCACAGGCAACGGTGCCGTCGCCATCGAGAAGCGTGCCGGGCGGCCCGGGTTTCGGCGCCACGCCCTTTGCCAGAACCTCCATCAAGGAGGCGCGCAGCACCTTGATGCGCTCGGTGCGGCCACCTTGCGTGACCTCGAAGTAGGCGCCCGGCCAAGGCGCCAGCCCGCGCACCTTGTTGTGCACCTCGGTCGCCGGACGCAGCCAGTCGATGCGAGCCTCATCCTTATCAATCTTTCCCGCGTAGGTGACGCCGTGGCGCGGCTGCGGTGAGCAGGTGAGAGCGCCGCGTTCGAGTGTCGCGAGCGTCTCGACCATCAAGGCTGCACCGCGTGCCGCCATGAGGTCGTGGAGATCACCCGCCGTCATGTCAGGTGAGATCGCGATCGGTGTGGACGCACAGACCGGTCCCGTATCGAGACCCTGGTCCATCCGCATGATGGAGGCAGCCGTCTCGCGATCGCCGGCCATGATGGCCCGCTGGATTGGCGCGGCACCCCGCCATCGCGGCAGCGCCGAGCCGTGGAGATTGAAGCACCCGTGAAGCGGGGCATCGAGCACGGGTTTCGGCAGGATCAGCCCATAGGCGACGACTACCGCCACGTGGGCGTAATGCGCACTGAACTGCGCTTGTGCCGCCTCATCGCGCAACGATCGCGGCGTCAGCACGGGAATGCCGGCCTCATCGGCAAAATGGTGGACGGGCGATTTCTGCTGCTGCAACCCGCGCCCGGCGGGGCGCGGCGGCTGCGAATACACCGCTGCAATCGAATGGCCCGCGGCGACAATCGCCGACAGCGTCGGTACCGCGAAATCCGGGGTTCCCATGAATACGATGCGCAGCATGGTCGGTGCGCTCCTAAAAACGATCCACCGCGGGCTTCAGCAGTGGTGGCGGAAATACTCGGCCGCCCCGATCCCGGGGTGCCCCGCCCAATCAAACGGTGGGGCCATCCTTGGCCTGCTTGCGGAAGCGGCGCACGATCATGTCACGCTTCAGGCGGGTCAGAAAGTCGATGATCAATTTGCCGTCGAGGTGATCCATCTCATGCTGTAGCGCCGTCGCCAGCAGGCCGTCGGCGACGAGTTCCTGACGCGCGCCGTGGCGGTCCAGATAGCGGACCGTCGCCGATCCCGGCCGCTCGATTTCGATCCGCACGTCGGGGATCGACAGGCAGCCTTCCTCGTGGACCCTCGGTTCGCCACTGAGCGATACGATCTCCGGGTTGATCATCACGATCGGTGACTGTTCATCATCCTTGTCGGAGACATCCAGCACCAGCACCCGGCGGGGGACGCCGACTTGCACCGCAGCGAGGCCGACGCCCGGGGCCGCATACATGGTTTCCAGCATGTCGTCGATCAGGCGACGTACGTCATCGTCCACGTTCTCGACGGCCGCGGAGGGCTGGCGCAGGACGGGATCGGGGAGCAGGACGATCGGAAGTTTGGCCATACCGCTCAGATAGGCAAGGCTGCTCGCTCGGTCAATCCGCTTTGAACTGGGTTTGCCTACTCTGCACTGCGTTGCGCTCAGGCCCGGTCTGCGCTACCTGCTCGCATTGAGAAGCCAGCACCGACTGTTCGAGGATTCGTGGACGTGGCAGAGCCCTTTGTTCTCGGCTGGGAAGAATGGGTCGGATTGCCCGATCTCGACCTGCCGGCGATCAAGGCAAAGGTCGACACTGGCGCCAAAACGTCCGCCCTCCACGCGTTCTTCATCGAGCCTTTTGGCTCGGCGACCCGGCCGATGGTGCGCTTCGGCGTCCACCCCATTCCCGGTCGCAACGACGTCACGGTGCTGTGCACCGCCGAGGTGGTCGATCATCGCGAGGTCACGAGTTCGAACGGCGAGAGCGAGACGCGGTACGTGATCCGCACCAGTCTCAAGCTAGGCGACCGGACATGGCCCGTCGAGCTGACGCTCGCCAACCGCGAGACCATGAGCTACCGGATGCTGATCGGTCGCCAGGCGATCCAGGACGATATGCTCGTCGACCCTGCGACCTCGTTTCGCCAGCCGCGCCTCAGCTATCGCCGTTACGACATGCCGACGCGACCGGCGGAGGATCGGCGCACGCTGAGGATCGCGTTGCTCACCCAGAAGCCGGACAACGCTACCAATCGGCGCATCCAGCGTGTTGCAGAGCGCCGCGGGCATGAACTCGTCATGGTCGATCGCAACCGGGTGTCGCTGTTCATCGACACCAGTGAGCCGGCGATCCTGATGGATGGCACGACCGTCGAGTCATGCGATGCGCTGATCGTGCGGCCCGGTCGCGGCACGCCGACCTTCTCCGCCGCGGTCGCACGGCAGTTCGAGACGCTCGGCGCCGTCGTGCTCAATGGTGCCGATGCCCTGCTGCGCGTCGCCGACCCGCTCGCGTCCCGCCAGCTCCTTGCGCGCGCGGGCATCCCCGTGCCTGCCGCCGCGGTCAGCAGCGCCGCCGCCGATCCCGATGCCGCTGACCGTCACGTTCTCGCCGATGGCTATAGCTCGCGCTCGCTTGGCACGCTCGTCCGTCACACGATCGTCGGCGGTCGCGCCATCGCGTCCATGTCGCGCGGCGCGCACGACGAGGACGACATCGACGCGACGCCCGAATGGCGGATCGACGATACGGAAGCGGTCGCTGCGACGCGGGGACATGCCGAACGCGCCGCGCGTGCTCTCGTGCTCGAACTCGCGGGCGTTGATGTGGTGACTACGCGCCAGGGGCCTCTCGTGGTCGGCGTCACCGTGGCGCCCGCCTTGTCGATCGCCGAGCGCGTCACCGAAGCGGCGATCTGCGAAGCCATCATCGTCTATATCGAGCAGACGGTACGGCAGAGAGTGAAGTAAGGGGTGTGGGGGAGCCGACGTGGCCACCAATTTTCACCACATCGGCTACTCAGTGGCGATCGAAGATCGCGAGGTAGAATTGCCAACCGGCGTGACAGCCTCGCCGCGCGTGTAGGCGAAGCCGTACGCGTCGGCGGAAAAATATCAACGCGTTGATCGGCTGGCGTCGATTTCTTCCTTGAGCACTTCAAGCTCCAGCCAAGCACTCTCGGCGGCTTCGAGTTCGGATTGAGCGGCGGTCATGCGGGTGGTGGCGGTGTGGAAGCCGACGGGGTCGCGCGTGAAAAGTTGCGCGTCGGCGAGGCGGCGGCTGAGGGTTGCGATCTCGACTTCGAGGGTCGCGATCTGCTTGGGTAATGTCGTGAGCGCCTGGGTCTGGGCGTAGGTGAGCTTGCGCTGGCGGGAGGGCGCAGGAGCGGTGGGCGCCATGGATTTGGCGGGAGAGCGGCTTTTATCGTCCTCATTGGCCGCACCGCGCTGCGCCAGCATGTCAGTGTATCCACCCGCGTATTCGGCCCATACCCCGTCGCCCTCGGCAACGATGACGCTGGTTGCGATACGATCCAGGAAATCACGATCGTGGCTGACGACCAGGACGGTGCCAGCGTAGTCGGCGAGCATTTCCTGGAGCAGGTCGAGCGTTTCGAGGTCGAGGTCATTGGTCGGTTCGTCGAGGACGAGCAGGTTCGACGGCTTGGCGAGCGCACGCGCGAGCATCAGGCGGCCACGCTCGCCGCCGGAGAGAACGCGCAGCGGCGTGCGCGCCTGCTCGGCAACGAACAGAAAATCCTTCATGTAGCTGACGACATGGCGGGCGACGCCATTGACGATGACTTGATCGCCACGCCCGCCGGCGAGAGCCTCGGCGAGCGTCCAGTCCGGCCGCAGTGCTTCGCGCCGCTGGTCCAGCGTCACCATCTCGAGATTGGTGCCGAGCCGTACGCTTCCGGAGTCGGGGGCAAGGCCACCGGTGAGCATCGCGAGGAGCGTGGTCTTGCCTGCACCGTTGGGGCCGATGACGCCGACGCGGTCGCCGCGCGCGATGCGGGTCGAGAAATCCTGCACGATCGGCCGACCATCGAAGGATTTTGAAATATTGATGGATTCGATGACGAGTTTACCGGAGGTGGAGCCCTCAGAGGCGGTGAGGCGGACGTTGCCGACTGCGGCAATCGCCGAACGCCGCTCGGCGCGCAACGCCTGAAGATTGGCGACGCGACGGACGTTGCGTTTGCGGCGGCCGGTGACGCCGCCATGCATCCAGTTGTCTTCGCGCGCAATCTTGCGGTCGAGCTTGTGGCGCTCGATTTCTTCCTGCTCGAGCACCTCGTCGCGCCACGGTTCAAAGGCGCTGAACCCGCGGTCGAGACGACGCGCAATACCGCGGTCGATCCACACCGTCGTACGCGACAGCGTTTCGAGGAAGCGACGGTCGTGGCTGATGAGCACGATCGCGGCACGCATCCCAGCGAGTTCTTTTTCCAGCCATTCGATGGCGGGGAGGTCGAGATGGTTGGTCGGCTCGTCGAGGAGCAGCACGTCGGGACTCGACGCCACTGCCCGCGCAATCGCGGCACGGCGCCCTTCGCCACCGGAGAGGTTGGCAGGATCTTCTTGGCCGGTGAGCCCGAGAATCTGGAGGGCAGATTCCGCAAGGTAGGCGCCCTCGTCGTCGGAGAGGCCGGATTCGACATAAGCTGATACGGTCGCGAAACCGCTGAGATCGGCTTCCTGCGGGAGATAAGCGACGCGAGCGCTGGGATGCACGAAACGCTCGCCTTGATCGGGCGTGAGGAGACCGGCCGCGATCTTGAGCAGCGTCGATTTTCCCGAGCCATTGCGGCCGACCAGACCGATACGGTCGCCGGCGCGCACGCTGAGATCGGCGCCGGTAAGCAGCGACGTCGACCCAAATGTCAGATGAATGCCGGAAAGCCGGACCAGTTCGATTGCCATGCCGCGACCTTACCGTGCCGCGTCATCCGCCGACACCCCGATCAAGGGCACGCGGCAAACCAGCGCGGTGCGGCCATCAGGTCCGAACACCGGATGCGACGAGATCCAGGCTCGGTGTGTGCGTGCGTTCGATACGGCGCGCGCGGGAAACGTCGGCGACGGCGATCTCGGGAAGGCCGAGTTGAGCCATCATCGCAGCCGGGGTCATGTTCCGCTGCGTGGCATCGAGTGGGATGACGACGTCGCGGCGCGCGTCGGAGTGGACGAGGATAATCTCGTGCTGGACGCCGGAGATCGTGGTGCGGATGCGATGCGCAACACCTTCGTAGGCGGCAAGAGGCTCGGTAAACGCGCGCTCGGCAAGCAAGCCGTTCTCACGAACGCGCACGGATCGACCGTCGATCTCGATCAATCCTGTGCGGCCGACGCTGGCCAACATGCGCCGCACAGGCACCAGAAGGAGCGTCGCGAGCAGCAGCATGCCCGCCACGATCTGAAGGGTCGCCATCGGCCGCGCGAGCGCGAGGTTCAACGTTTCGGGCTCGCTCAGGGCCTGCGAAGCGACAAGGATCATGCCGCCGAACAGGGACAGTCCCATCGTCAGTGCGCTCACCACGCCGACCACGGTTGTCCAGCTTGCGCGCGACCGCTCGATCCGGATGAGGCGGGAATCATCATTCATCGCCGCAGTGGCGATCTGGTCGGCGCGGGCCAACATGCGTGAGTGTCCTGGAGTTCGCTGTGGTGGAGATACGCTAAATGCGCCGACTTAACGCTCAGTTAAGCGCGCGGTTCCGTCGATATCACCGGCGGCCCGCGAAACTCGAATGACAAGTTGTCACGATACCGTGTGAAGCTGGAACGACGCTTGCGGCGGGTCAGTCTGTCGTGGGCGGCGTCTCACCCTCATCGTCAGCGGGGATCGGCAACTCGACCACCGCGATCCGGCGCGCGAGATCGACTTCGAGGACGAACTGCGCCGTGAACGGGACCAGCTCCGTCCGCCGAGATCCGCCGAGCGCGATTTCGAGCAGATCGCCGGCGCCAAAATTATGAACGCTGACGACGCGCCCGATGTCGGTGCCGTCGGGCGCGACCGCCGCAAGCCCGATCAGATCGGCATGGTAGAACGACCCCTCCTCGGCGGCGGGCAATTGCGCGCGCGCGACGTAGAGGTCGGTGCCGGTTATGGCTTCGGCGCCATTGCGGTCGCTGATGCCATCGAGGCGCGCCACCACGCCCTTCGTCGTTACGCGGAGGACGCGCAGCTTGAACGTGCGCCGTCCGTCCGCATCGGAGAGGGGGCCGTAGCTGCCGATCGCATCGGCGGCGCCGGTATAGGTGCGCACGAGCACGTCGCCGCGGATGCCATGAGCGGCGACGATCCGGCCGAGCAGGATGCGCTCGCTGTCAGCCATGCGCACCCTCCCGGGTCACGGCCTCATCCTTACGCCGACGGCTCGGCGCTGGCGGCTTCGGCGGCCTTTGCCGCGGCTTCGGCTGCCGCCGCTTCACGCTCCAGGCGCTTCTTGCCGGGCTTCGCCTTCTCCGGATTGTTGCGCGCCTCGCGCTTCAGGAGGCCGGCCTTGTCGAGGAAGCGGGCGACTCGGTCGGTGGGCTGCGCGCCGACGGACAGCCAATGCTTGGCGCGGTCGAGGTCGAGCTTGACGCGATCGGCGTGGTCCTTCGGCAGCATCGGATTGTGGGTGCCGATCTGCTCGATGTAACGGCCATCGCGCGGGGCGGTCGCTTCGGCAACGACGATGTAATAGTACGGGCGCTTCTTGGCGCCACCGCGCGACAGTCGGATCTTTACGGCCATGACTTCTCTCCGGGTTTGAATATCGAGTGCGTGTCCAACGTCAGGTTCAGGTTTGGGGTGAGGGGTGCCGCCAGACGTCGACAGCGGTTCCCTTCAGCTCGGTGGTTCCGTCGTGCTTGGCGCCGAGGCGCTCAGCAACACGCCGGGACGGTAGATTTGCGGCCACGATGTAGCTGACGGCCGTCGGCCAGCGCAGCACTTCGAAGGCGTAGGCGCGCGCGCGGGCGGCGGCTTCGGTCGCATAGCCGTGACCATGATGGGTGGGGAGCAGGCCCCACATGATTTCCGGTTCCGGCCAGCCATCTGGCTTCCACAAGCCGCTATAGCCTACGAATGCGCCGCTCGCCTTCTCCTCGATGACCCAGTTGCCGAAGCCCCTGAGCTGCCAATGGCCGAGGAACATCGCGATGCGCCGCCAGGTATCGCCGCGCGAAAACGTGCCGCCGACGAACTCCGTCGCCTTGCGATCGGCGGTGAAGACCGAGAACGCGTCGAGATCGTCATCGCGCCAAGGGCGCAACCGCAGTCGCTCGGTTTCGAGGGTCGGGATCATCGCGCTACTTCTTCTTGCCCGGGAAGCCCGGAAGGCCCGGCAGCCGCGGTGTCGCGCCACCAAATCCCGGAAGACCGGGCAGGCGCGGCATGGCCTTGCCCAGACCGGGGAGCGAGGGCGCCGCACCTTTGCCGCCACCCGCGCCGAGCTGCTCGCGTACCTCCTTCGGCAATTGTTCGAGTGCTTTCGGATCGAGGCGGGCGAGTTCGGCCTGCATACGCTCGATCTCGGCACCGCTCGGGCCACCGGCGCCACCACCCATTCCGAAGGCGCCGGCCATGCGCTGCATCATGCCCTTGTTCTTGCCCATCATCTTCATCATGTCCGCCATCTGGCGGTGCATCTTGAGGAGGCGATTGATCTCGTCGGGCCGCGTGCCCGAACCTGCCGCGATGCGTCGCTTGCGCTTGCCGTCGAGCACCTTCGGGTGCCGGCGCTCGTACGGCGTCATCGACGAGATGATGGCGCCCTGGCGCTTGATCACCTTGTCGTCCATGGCGCCGGCTGCCATCTGCTGCTTGACCTTGGCGACGCCGGGCAGCATCCCCATCAAGCCGCCCATGCCGCCCATTTGCTGCATCTGCTTGAGCTGTTCGCCGAGATCCTCGAGGTCGAACTCGCCCTTGCGCATCTTCTGCGCGATCGCCTGCGCCTTCTCGGCGTCGATGGTCTGCGCCGCCTTCTCGACGAGGCTGACGACGTCGCCCATGCCAAGAATGCGGCCGGCGATCCGCTGCGGGTGGAAATCCTCGAGCGCATCCCAGCGTTCGCCGACGCCAATCAGTTTAATCGGTTTGCCTGTCACCGCGCGCATCGACAGCGCCGCGCCGCCGCGGCCATCGCCATCGACACGGGTCAGCACGATGCCGGTAATGCCGACGCGGTCATTGAAGTTGCGCGCGAGGTTGACCGCGTCCTGACCGGTGAGGCTGTCGGCGACCAGCAGCGTCTCGTGCGGCTTCGCGATGTCGCGGATGTCGGCTGATTCCTGCATCAGCTCGTCGTCGATATGGGTCCGGCCCGCGGTATCGAGCAGCACCACGTCATAGCCGCCGAGACGGGCGGCTTCGAGCGAGCGCTGGGCGATCTGGCGCGGCGTCTGGCCCGCGATAACCGGCAGGGTCGCGACGCCGGTCTGCTCGCCGAGCACGCGGAGCTGCTCCTGCGCCGCCGGTCGCCGCGTATCGAGCGATGCCATCAGCACCTTCTTGCGGTCGCGGTCGGTGAGCCGCTTGCCGATCTTGGCGCAGGTGGTCGTCTTGCCCGAGCCCTGCAGGCCGACCAGCATGATCGCAACCGGAGGTGTCGCCGCGAGACTGATCGGCTGGGCGTCACTGCCAAGCATCTCGACCAGCTCGTCGTGGACGATCTTGACGACCATCTGGCCGGGCGTCACCGACTTGACGACGTTGGCGCCGACGGCTTTCGCCTTCACGCGATCAATGAACGAGCGCACGACGTCGAGTGCGACGTCTGCTTCGAGCAGGGCGCGCCGCACTTCGCGCATGGCCTCGTTGACGTCGCTCTCGGTCAGCGCACCGCGTCGGGTGAGCTTGTCGAGGACGCCTGACAGGCGATCGGACAGCGATTGAAACATGGCCTCTGAACTCTCGTTGACGGGGCGGCGCGCCGCTGCGGTCGCCCGGTTCGATGTCGCGCCGCGCTCTAGGCTCCGGCCACCATCATCGGTTTGAAGTCGATCATCACATGCGCCTCATAGGCCGGGCGCTGCGTCAACTGCTTGTACCATACCTCGACATTGGCGAGCGGCGGGCGCGGGATCGCGAGATTGAAGTAGCGGTACATCAGGACGCCGACTGCGATGTCCGCCATCGTGATCTGATCGCCGAGAATGAAATTGCGACCCGTGAGCTGTCGATTGAGGATCGCGAGCTTCTCGCCGGCCCGTTTGGCGGCTGCTTCGACCGCATCGGTATTGCGATCGGATGCCGGCGTGCGCACGAGTTGGATGAAGCACGTCGAGATGATGTCGCCGTAAAGCGTTGAGAGGGCCCAATCCATCCAGGCGTCGGCTTTGGCGAATGTCTGCTCGTCGGCGGGCGACAGCGTTCCGCGCCCGTAGCGCTGCGCGAGATGGCGCACGATCGCGCTCGATTCCCACAGCACGAAGCCGTTGTCGTCGATTGTCGGCACGAGACGGTTGGGATTGAGCTGGATGTACTCGGGCGTGTCCGTCTTGCCGAACTCGCCGCCGTAGTCGAACCGCTGGTGCGCAAGCCCCAGCTCGCCCACCGCCCACATGACCTTCTGAACATTGACCGATGTCTTTCGGCCCCAGACTTTCAGCATCGTCCTACATTTCCTATCGCTACGCCGACTGAACACCCCGCCGACCGCACCCTCATATCCAAACGCCAATACGCCCGTGAGCGAACCTTCGCTGACGGACGTTGCCCGCGCCTGCCTCCCGCCGTTACGGCCCCGAGGGGACCTGTGGCATGTGCAAGCCGGTGGCTCTGGATGCCAGGGCCTATTGCGATGGGGGCGTTATCTGCTCGTGGCGGGTGGATGTCAAGTCGATGGGCACTAAAGGCGATTCGCCCATCTCAATGCGAGGACTGGGGAAACTGGTCGGGATGCTGTCGAATATAGGCGGCCAATTGAGCCTGAATTTTCTCCCCCCAGCCAATATCCCCTTCAATCTGCCGAACGATGCGATCGACCTCCGCTTCGTTGGCTTGTTCCCATGCGCTGACGATATCATTCCGTTCAGTGTCGTCCGAGGGAATGGGGTGCCCGCCAAATATGATTGTCTTAGCCCGCTCCAGCGCGAGCGCTGCACCATCGATGCCGAGTTTACGATACAAGTTCAGGGCCAATTCCGCATCGTCGCCGCTGGCACTCGAAAGATACTGAGCGATGCTCCCGCTCAAGACCTCCGAAATGAATTCATGGGCCAAAACGACTGCTGCCTCGCCATCGGTGAGCCCAATCCGCTGCGCAGAAATGTTCCGGGCGGAATTGATCTTGTAGGCGGTAATGTAGCTGGAGGTCTCGCGAAAGAGCGCAGCGTCCTTTTCTGCTGCGGTTGGTTCCGGGCCGGGCCCTGTTTGTTTGGTAGAGATCGAAGAGCCTGCGCTGTCCTGCTCGATCGATCCTGCAACCGCATCTAGAGGAGCGAGAGCGAGCAAGCGAAGGTCGTGCGTTCTGTGCTTTCTAAGAAACGTCAAAAACACACGGTCATTGCGTAGGAGCACATGGATCATCTCGTCTCTGCCACCCGTGACAGCGACTAGTGTCTTCGCTCGGAGATCAAGAGGAACGTCAACTGACGCCAAGTTGGCGAGGTCGACCCATTCTCGAAACGATTGGTCGTTGTAAACGGCATCCTTTGCAACCCGGCTCAGGAAGTCCCAATCCCTTGCAATGATTGCATCGATCACTTTCTCGATTAGCGCGAATTCATCGTTTGTCAGGTCCGTCATTGTCGACCCCGAAATTTGTCTATCCGCTGCAACACCCAGAAGAACTGAGGCTCTGACGATAGCGTGCAGTATGCAGGCTGTCGCGCCGCAAGCATGAGCGCTGGAGGCGGCTAAATTTTTCCCCCTTCTCCCCGTCCCTTACGGGGAGAAGATCGGGATGGGGCGCGGGAACTTGCGTTAATGTTTGAATTGACGCCGCCCCTCACCCTAACCCTCTCCCCGCAAGGGCGGGGAGAGGGAATGTTTTTCGCCTTTTCTTGCCGTTTTTTGCCTGATTGGGACGCGCCGTGGTCCGCCCTTTCCGGCCCCCTGTGGACAGCAATCGGGTCGTGCCATCAATTGGTCATCGACCGAGCGCTGAACTCGGTTCGACGCCGCTTTCGGCAGATGCTTGGCCCGCTCGATTTCCTCACGCTTCAGGACACATCCATGTCTTTCGCCCGCTCGCTCGCTCTCTTCCTCGGCCTGCTGCTGCTCGGCAGTTTGCCGACGGCCGCCCAGCAGAAGCTGTTCTCGCACCCCGTCGTCGCCAAGGACGCAGAACGCTACGAGAGCTACCTCAAGGGCGTGTTCAAGGCGGTGACGCCTCAAGCGGCGCGGACCCAACGCGAGGCGGGACTGAAGCTCATCGCCGATGGTGGCGACGCCCGCATCGCGGCGCGCCAGCTTGCCATCGCGGTCATCACCGACCCGAAGGACGTCGTCGCGTGGACGGCGCTCGCGAAGGCACTGATCGCCATGACGCCCGATCCGGCCCGTCCCGCGGAGCGCTACTCCATTCCGGTCAATGCGTCGGGTGCCGCTTTCATTGCGCTCGAGCGGGCTGGCACTGATCCGCAGCGAGCTGCGGCTCTGGCGGCGCTGGGAGAGGCGCTGAAGGCGCGGTCGATGTGGCGGCCGGCGATCGAAGCGTTGGCCGCGAGCGTCAAGCTCGTCGATGCCGACGATGTGCGTGATACACTCGATGCGCTGCGGGCCGAGCATGGCTTCCGCGTCGTCGACTACAAGACCGACTCGGATGCGGCCGAGCCGCGCCTGTGCATCAATTTTTCGGAGCGACTGTCGGGCGCCGTTGGCGATCTCCAAAAGTTCGTCGCTGTCGACGGGCGCGAGCCACAGAACCTGACGGTCGAAGGTCAGCAGCTCTGCGTCGACGGCCTCGAGCACGGCAAGCGCTATGAGGTGCAACTCCGCGCTGGGCTTCCGTCGACGATCGGCGAGACGCTGTCGAAGGCGTCGGAGATCGCCGTCTATGTCCGCGACCGCTCCGCGAGCGTGCGTTTCACCGGCCGCGCCTATGTTCTGCCGAACCGTGGCCAGCAGGGCATTCCGGTCGTTTCGGTCAATGCAACAAAAGCCAAGATCGAGATCCTGCGTATCGGCGATCGCGGGCTTGCCGGCGCAACGTCGCTCGATGGGTTCCTCAAGCAGGTGCAGTCCTACGAGCTGGAGACCATTCGCGAACGCACGGGACAGCGCATCTGGCAGGGCGAGCTGGAACTCGCCAACCGCCTCAATGAAGAAGTGACGACGGCGATCCCGGTGAGCGACGCAGTGCCGGATCTGGCGCCGGGCGTCTATCTCGTGGTCGCCTCGCCGGCCGACGGCAAGAGCACCGAGTATGCCTCGCCTGCAACCCAGTGGTTCATCGTTTCCGATCTCGGCTTGGCGGCGCTGTCGGGCGACGACGGGTTGCACGCCTTCGTGCGCGCGCTCGGTTCGGCTAACCCGGTCGGTGAAATTGCGGTGCGGCTCGTCGCGCGCAACAACGAGGTACTGGCGACGGGCAAAACTGATGCGCGCGGCTACGTGCGCTTCGATGCCGGCCTGATGCGCGGCGCCGGCGGTCTCGCGCCGGCGATCCTGGTCGCGGAAGGCAACAAGGACTACGCCTTCCTCGATCTCGCGACGGCGGCATTCGACTTGACAGATCGTGGCGTCAAGGGCCGCGAGACGCCGGGACCGCTCGATGGCTATCTTTATGCCGAGCGCGGCGTCTATCGCCCCGGCGAGCCCGTGTATCTGACTGCGCTGCTGCGTGAGCGCGCGGGGGTCGCGTCGTCGGCGCCGGCAACGCTGATCGTCGTGCGCCCCGATGGCGTCGAATATCGCCGCATCGTGCTGAACGATGCCGAGCTTGGTGGTCGCACAGCAACGCTGGCTCTGCCAACGACCGCGATGACGGGTACGTGGCGCGCGCGTCTGCACACGGACGTGGCGGCGAAGTCGCTCGCGCAAGTGGCGTTCCTGGTCGAGGATTTCGTTCCCGAGCGTCTCGCGCTGACGCTTGAGCCGCAATCGAAGTCGATTGCCGTCGAGGAGACAGCGTCCGTCGCAGTGATCGGCCGTTATCTCTATGGGCCGCCGGCCGCCAACCTCGCGATGGAAGGCGAGATCCAGGTCCGCGCCGCAGCGGGCGATCTTCCCGGCCTTGCCGGCTACAAGTTCGGCCTCGCGGACGAGCGCGTCATGCCGGTACGCCAGCCGCTTGAAAACCTCCCGCAGACGGGCGTCGACGGTCGTGGCCTGATCGGCGTACGCTTGCCGCCGATCCCAAAAACGGCGCGTCCACTCGAAGCCGAAATACAGGTGCGCCTGCGCGAGCCCGGTGGTCGCACGATCGAACGCAGCGTCAAGCTGCCGGTCGATACGCGCGAAGCCCGCGTCGGCGTAAAGCCGCTGTTCTCCGGCGGTCAGGTTGGCGAAGGCGAGAGCGCGTCGTTCGAGACGGTGCTCGTCGATGCCGCCGGCACGACGCAGACGAGCGCGCCTCTCAAGTGGGAGATCAAGCAGCTCAACCAGCGCTGGCAGTGGTACAGCCGCGATGGCCAGTGGAACTACGAAGCCTTCACGACGACCAAGCGGGTTGGTGGCGGCACGACGACACCGGGTGCGGCGGCGGCAAAAATCGACGCGCCGCAACTCGACTGGGGCCGCTATCGCCTGGAAGTGACGAGTGCCGATCCGAAAGCGCCGGCCGTGACGAGCGTCACGTTCAACGTCGGCTGGCATGCGAGCGAGAACGCGGAAAGCCCCGAGGTGCTCGACGTGGCGCTGGACAAGGCGTCGTACAAGGCCGGCGACACCGCGCGCGTGCGCATCAACAGCCGCTTGGCAGGTAAAGTTCGGCTTGCCGTGCTGTCGAGCGGCCTCCTTGCGATGAAGGATGCCGACGTACCGGCCGGTGGCGGCGAGATCGCGATCCCCGTCGAAGCCGATTGGATGCCCGGCGCCTACGTCACGGCGATCCACTATCGCGCGATGGATGAGGGGTCCAGGCGGATGCCGGGCCGCGCCATCGGCGTGCGCTGGCTGGCGCTCGACACCGCAAGCGAGACGCTGAAGCTGACGCTCGGCGCGCCGGCGAAGATCAAGCCTGCCAGTTCGCTCGTCGTGCCGGTCAAGATCGATGGTCTGAAAGCTGGTGAAGCCGCGCGCATCACCGTTGCTGCAGTCGACATCGGCATCCTCAACCTCACGCGCTTCGAGGCGCCCGCGCCCGAGCGTCACTTCCTTGCCCAGCGTCGTCTCGGCGTCGAGATCCGCGACTTCTACGGCCGGCTCATCGACGGAATGCGAGCGACGCGCGGTACGCTACGCTCGGGTGGGGACGGTGAAGGTGGCGGTGGCCTGTCGGCGAAGGGCAGCCCGCCGGTCGAGAAGCCGCTGGCGCTGTTCTCCGGCATCGTCGCGGTCAAGCCCGACGGCACGGCCGAGGTCCGCTTCGACGTTCCTGATTTCAACGGTACGGTGCGGTTGATGGCGGTCGCGTGGAGTGCGGGGAAGGTCGGTTCGACGGGATCGGACGTCATCGTCCGCGATGCGCTCGCGCTGACCGTCACCGCGCCGCGCTTCCTGAGCCTCGGCGATGAGGCGAGTGTCGCGATCGGCGTGCACAACGTCGAAGGACCAGATACGGCCTACGCTGTTGCCATCGAGCAGGAGAACCCGCAGGGGCTCGCCGTTTCGCTCGCGCAGCGCAATCCGCGCCTCGCGGCCAACCAGCGTCACTCGGAACGGGTGGCGATCAAGCCCGCCGCGCTGGGACGCCACGTCTACAACGTCCGCGTCAACGGGCCGGATGGCATCGAGGTGCGCCGCCGCGTCGCCGTCGAAGTGATGCCGCCGGCCAACGACATCCGCCGGGCAACGACGGCACGGATCGCGGCGAAGGGCGGCCGGCTCACGCTGTCGCCCGATGTGCTCGCTGATCTTATCCCGTCGAGCGCGCGGATTGCGCTCAACGTCGGCCCGTCCGCGGGCATGGACGTGCCGGGGCTGCTTGCCTCGCTCGACCGCTATCCGTATGGCTGCGCCGAGCAAACGACGAGCCGCGCGCTGCCGCTGCTCTATGTCAATGACGTTGCGCGACGCATCGGTCTTGCCGAGCAGAGCGAACTCAAGGAGCGCGTTGGCAAGGCGATTGCCCGCGTCCTCGAGATGCAGGACGCGTCTGGCGCATTCGGTGTGTGGGGACCGGGCGTGCCCGATCTCTGGCTGACCGGCTACGTCACGGACTTTCTGACGCGGGCCAAGGAACTGGGTCACGCGGTGCCGCAGCAGCCGTTTACGCAGGCACTCGATCGCCTCGCGAACTTCATCTCGTACGCCCAGGACTTCGAGAAGGGCGGCGAGGATCGGGCCTATGCGCTGTATGTGCTGGCCCGCAACGGTCGCGCGCCCATTGGCGAGTTGCGTTACTACGCCGATACGCGCATCGACCGTTTCTCGTCGGCGCTGGCGCAAGCTCAGATCGGCGCGGCGCTCGCCATGACGGGTGACAAGCCGCGCGCCGAGAAGGCGTTCCGGACTGCACTCGAGACAATGGGCGTCGACGGTGGGGACGGCGGCCGAGCGGACTATGGCTCGCGCCTGCGCGACGGTGCCGCGGTGCTGACCCTGATCTCGGAGACGCGCACGCTGCCAGGTGAATCACCAGGGCTCGCAGCGGTCATCGAGCGGGCACAAGCGACACGGACCTATACATCGACCCAGGAACAAGCGTGGATGCTGCTCGCGGCGCGCGCGCTCAGCGAAGCGGCGGCAGGGACGAGGCTGACGGTCAACGGTGCTGCGCATAGTGGTGAGTTGACTCGCGCTCTGACGGCGGCCGATCTCGGCCAGGGTGGCCTCTCGGTCCTGAACACCGGCGAGACACCCGTCGCGGCGGTTGTCTCGGTGACGGGATCGGCGCTCACGGCCGAGCCGGCGGCGTCCAAGGGGTTCACGATCTCGCGGACCTACTACACGCTCGAGGGCAGCAAGATCGAGGCCGGCGATGGTCCGATGTCGATCGCCCAGAACGATCGCATGGTGGTGGTGTTGAAACTCGAGGGCGAGCACACCGGCGGGCGCGTGCTGCTCGTCGATCGCCTGCCGGCGGGGCTGGAGATCGAGAATCCGCGGCTTGTCGAGAGCGGCGATATCAAGAGCCTGGCGTGGCTGCAGACGGCGGGTAAACCGGCTCACACCGAGTTCCGGGATGACCGCTTCGTTGCCGCCTTCGACTACTTCCAGGGCGAGGACCGCCAAAGTGGCGTCAAGCCGACGGCGACGGTCGCGTACATCGTACGCGCGGTCTCGCCGGGGCGATACGTCCATCCAGCGGCCGCAGTCGAGGACATGTATCGCCCGGATCTCTATGCCCGCACTGGGGCGGGGACACTGGTGGTGACCGCAATCCAGTAGGGCTGGAACCCTTCCAAGCTTGGCGCGTTCAATACATCGAGACGATAGATCGCGAGGGGCGCGTCGCGGCAGAAACCATTCTGCGCGCGACGCGTGCTCCTGTGCGCGGTGTGTCGGACAGCAACACGCGAAAGGAAGACACCATGTTGGTGAAACGAGCGGGGTCCGCATTGGCCCTGATATTCGCTGGAGCGTTCTTCACGAGCGCACAGGCGGCACCCATCAGCGGCGCTGAAAGCACCAAGCGGTTGGCGGTAGAATTCAGCGACGTCCAAAAGACTCAGGTCTACGTGTACGGCGGTCGTCGCTACTGCTTCTACGTTGACGCATGGAATGGTCCGGGTTGGTACCGTTGCGGTTATGGCTGGCGTGAAGGCTACGGCTGGGGCGGTTATGACGGCTGGCGCGGTTGGAGCTATCGCGGCCATCGTGGTCATCGCGGTCCGCGGTCCAGCTACGGACGTGGCGGACGATCGGGCGAATGGAACGGTCGCGGCGGCCGTGATCGTGGCTCGATCGGGCGCAGCGGTCGCTCTGACGGTGGTGGTCGCGCCACCAGTGGTCGCAGCGGCGGCGGCAACTCCGGGTTCTCCGGTGGTGGTCGCAGCGGTGGTGACGGCGGCGGCGGTTCCGGCGGCGGCAACTCGGGTGGTGGCGGCTTTGGTGGTGGCGGTCGAGGCCGCTAACCCAAACTAATCCAAGATGCGACCGGACACATGAGTCGCATCATCAAGAAACCATCAATGGCCGATCGGACCGCGGTGCGGCCGGTCGGCTTCTAGTCATCAGCACTTCTAAGCGTCCATCAACTTGGCCGTCGCGTTCGTATCGAGCGCGGCGGCCTCGTTTATTCAGCGGCGGCTGCGGGACAGGCGTGGGCGTCACTGCGCGCGGTCAGTACGAAACCCTCATATCCGTTCGCTGCGACCGCATCGCACTCCTGGCGATAGACGCCGACGCCACCGATGTACGGCATGAATACGCGCGGCTTCCCCGGGATGTTGGCGCCCATGTACCAGGACGCCGCCTTTGTATAGAGCGTGCGCTCGCCAGCCTCGTTGACATGCTGGCCCCAACGGATTTCGGCGTCCGCCGTTGGTTCGATCGTCGCGAGGCCATTGGCGCGCATGTAGGCGATCGCGTCCACCGTCCAATCGACGTGCTGCTCGATCGACACGATCATGTTGCTCAGCACGGAAGGGCTACCTGGTCCCGTGATCATGAACAGATTGGGGAGACCCGCCGTCATCAGACCAAGATAGGTCTGCGGCCCGCCGTGCCACTTCTCGCGGAGTTGAATGCCATCGCGGCCACGGATGTCGACGTTCGTCAACGCACCGGTCATGGCGTCGAAGCCGGTCGCATAGACGATCGCGTCGAATTCGAACTCGCCGGCGGTCGTGCGCACGCCCTTCGGCGTGATCTCCGTGATCGGGGTCGCTTTGAGGTCAATCAGCTTCACGTTCGGACGGTTGTAGGCCTCGAAGTAGTTCGTATCGACGCAGATGCGCTTGGTGCCGATCGGGTAGTCCTTCGGGCAGAGGATCTCCGCCGTCGCTGGATCCTTCACGATCGCGCGGATTTTCGAGCGCACGAAATCGCTCGCTGTGTCGTTTGACGCTTGATTGGTGATCAGGTCGTTGAATGCGGCCATGAATGACGTGCCGCCAGTGGCCCAGCGTTGCTCGTAGACCCGCTCGCGCTCTTGCGGCGACACGTCCATCGCCGAGACGTCGTTGACGCCATAGTTGCTGTCGGTCGCATCATAAATGATGCCGGTGCGCATGGTGCGCGCCTTGGCACGGCGGGCGTCGTAGGCGGCCTTCCATGGCCCCTCGTAGTCTGGCGTCATCGCGCAATTGCGCGATGGGATCGAGTAGTTGGGCGTGCGCTGGAACACGGTGAGCGTCCCTGCCTGCGCGGCGATCACGGGAATGGCCTGGATCGCTGACGATCCGGTGCCGATCACCGCGACCCGGAGGCCCGAGAGGTCCACGCCGTCATGCGGCCAATAGCCGGTGTGGTAGGTCGCGCCTTCGAAGCTTTCGCGGCCCTTGATGTCGGGAAGGCGGGCTGTCGAGAGGCATCCCGTCGCCATGACACAATACTGGGCGCTGACGCTGTCGCCACGGTCGGTCGTGACGTGCCAGCGCTGCGTTCCTTCGTCGAACGTCGCCGCGGTCACGCGTGTCTCGAGTTGGATGTCGCGGCGCAGGTCGAAGCGGTCGGCGACGTGATTGGCGTAAGCGAGAATCTCGGGCTGAGCGGCGAAGCGCTCGCTCCACGACCACTCCTGCTGGAGTTCCTTCGAGAACGAGAACGAGTACTGCATGCTCTCGACGTCGCAGCGTGCACCGGGATAGCGGTTCCAGTACCAGGTGCCGCCGACGCCGGTTGCGGCTTCGAAGACGCGTGCAGTCATGCCGAGCGCGCGCAGCCGATGCAGCAGGTAGATGCCGCCAAAGCCGGCGCCGACGATGACGACGTCACAACGGCCGTCACCCTTTTGCCCTTCGATTCCGCCTGCCGGGGCGTGCGGTTCGCCGCCCTGTCGCCGTCCATTGCCCGACACGGTCGTCTCCCTCGTTCTGGTGCCTCGCATTCGATCCGCGCTTGGAAATACGCACACGGAGGCTTCGATCAAGTGTGAGCGCAGGATCGGCAATGTCAAGCCGCGGCGCTGCGGTAGTCCCATGCGGAGGACGTTGCCCGGACGATCCAAACGGTCGATATGCAACGTGGAACGGGGGCGGCGACGTAACCGTGCCGCGATGGCAACGCTGATGCATTTCCCCCGTCTACCTGATACGCAACGGCCGGCTTCGTCTTGATCCTGTTGGCGGCACAGTGCTTAATTGCCGCCGGATGCCGCCCACCTGGAGGTACAAATGAAGTTCCTCGCCGCTCTCTTCGCTCTCTTGTTGCCGATCAGTTCCGCTTCCGCCCAGAGCTCATGCACAAACATCGTGGACGGTAGCGACCCATCAAAGATCTTCCAGCTCGCGCGGGGCCACGGCTCGGCGGAGATCGGGACCGACAATCGCGGCGACCCCAAGGTCGACGGCCGCATGCATGGTGTGAAGTACCAGATCTATTTCTACGGCTGCAAGAACGGCGAGCAGTGCAGTTCGATCCAGTTCCGCGCCGGCTTCACCCAAAAAGATAACCGTCAATCCATTCAGCGCATGAACGAGTGGAACCTTACCAAGCGCTTCGGCAAGGCGTACCTCGACAAGGACGGCGACGCGACGATCGAGCTGAACGTCAACCTGCGCGGTGGCGTTTGCAATGCGAACTTCGACGAAACGGTCGGCTGGTGGTCGACGGTGCTCCGCGAGTTCCTGACGCACATCGACTTCAAGACCTGAGTTCAGGCCCGGCTGAAGCGCTCGGCGAGCGCGCGCTTCAGCTCTTGCTTCGCCGGTTCGGCGGCTGCGAGGATCTCATCCATCTTGAGGAAATCCATCGACTCGTAGGTCGTGACCTGCGGGCGGATGAAGATATCTGGCCCGCGTCGGGCAAGCTTCTCGCGGGTTACGGCCGTGAACAGAGCGTGGAATGCGCCGTTCCAAAGATCGTCGGCGGAGAGCGATGACGCGGGTTTGCTCGGATCCGGTGCGCCTGTGACGTCGATGGCGACGGTGATGTCGGCGCTGTCGAGGACCACGTCGTAGGGCGTCGGATTGACGAAGCCACCGTCGATCAACAGGCGACCGCCGATTTCGATCGGCTGCATGATCGATGGGAGGCAAGCGCTCGCCGCAACGGCCGGTACGATTGGGCCTTCGGTGAGCACGACCTGCTCCAGACGATAGAAATCGAGCGCGATAGCGCGAAACGGGATGGTGAGCGCGGAGAAATCGACGCGCACGCGTTCGGGGAGAAGCATATCCAATAGCGTTGCGCCATCGACGACGGCGGGACGCCACGGGCTCCACAAGCTGGTGAGGTGGCCCGGCAGGTGCGACGCCAGTCGGTAGAGCACGGCGCTGCGGCTTGCGAGGAGTTCGGCCGCGTGCTCACGGATGTCGCGCGCCGAGAGACCAGCGGCGTAGCACGCGCCAACGATGGCCCCGATCGACGTCCCGACAATGACGGTGGGCTTGATCCCGAGTTCGTCGAAGGCTTCCAGGATGGCGATATGGGCGAGCCCTCGCGCTGAACCACCGCCGAGCGCGAGCGCAACCGTTGGCAAGCCGGAGCGGCCAGCGCCCGTCGAAGTGCCAGCCGCCGGGGCGGGATCAGCCGCGATCATGTCTTGTCCTTTCGTGGTCGCAGCGACAGCGATAGCCTGCGCCGTTTTCTGGTTGTGACGTCGGCGGGCGGCGATTGATCGGTGAGTGCGGGTACGGGCTCGATCTCTGGAACCGTATGGCTCTCGAAGACGCGCGCGAGCTTGCGTTTGAGCAATTCCTTGGCCGGCTGGGCGGCGGCGAGGATCTCGCGGAAGCGGTGAAATTCGAGAACGTGAAACGCATCGACGTCGACGTCGATATAGACGTCGGGACGCGCCCTCTTGAGCTTCTCGCGCACGATCGAACGCTGCAGGATCTGCGAGCAGGCAACGATTGCTTCGACCGCGCCCGGCCCCATCTCGCGTGGATCCGAACGCGGAGCCCCCGAAACGTCGATCGCGACCGTGACATCGGCTTTCCCGGCTGCGAGATCGTAGGGCAGCGGATCGACGAGGCCGCCATCCACGAGTGCGCGGTTGTTGACGATCACCGGCTGGAAGATGACGGGCAGCGCGATGCTGGCGGCGATCGCTTGGCGCAGATCACCGTCAGAAAAAACGATGGTGTCCTGGGCGTAGAAATCGGTCGCGACGACGGCGAGGGGGATTTTCAGGTCCGCGAAACTGCGCGGCACTTGCGAGGGAAGGACATACTCGAGCAGCGCCTCCGGTTTCAGCAGGGACGAGCGCAGCGAGAACAGGCGAAAGACTTTTTGAACCGGATCGGAGCGCGCCGAGATGAGGTTGCGCGCGAGGTCCAAACGCTGGTCGAGAATGTCCTCGGTATGCGCGCGGATCAGCGCCGCCGAGAGGCCGGCCGCATAGGCGGCGCCATATAAGGCTCCGATCGAGGTGCCGGTGATGAACGACGGGCGGATGCCGAGCTCGTCGAAAACCTCGAGAATGAGGACGTGAGCGAGCCCGCGCGCGCCGCCGCCGCCGAGCGCAAGCGCGACGCTGGGGCCGCTCGACGGAGTCGCCGGCACTTGGCCCGCTGCGGGTGCGGTCGCGAGCTGCCGCGTTTTCGGCCCCGGGGTGATGCGCTTACTCATACCGTCCCGTCATCCATCGCGGCCATCGAACCACCATGTAAGCGCGGCAACCGTCGCCGGATCAAGTCGCCCGTTCTGTCGCCAGCAAGAACGGAAGGAGGTGCGATAGCGTTGCTGCGGGCTGCTCCTCGGCCAGGAAATGGCCAGACTCGATTCCCGCGCCTTGAATGTGCGGGCACCACGCCTCCCAAGCTTTCAGGGGAGTATTGATGGCACCCTGTCCGCGGTCGACGCCCCAAAGCGCCAGCATCGGGCAGCCGATCTGGCGTCCCGCGGTCTTGTCGGCGGAATCGAAGGCGACGTCACACGTGGCGCCCGCCCGATAGTCCTCGCAGCTTGCGTGGATCACCTCGGGGCTGGCGAACGCCGCGCGGTAGTGGGCCATGGCCGCGGGGTCGAACGAGCTCAGATCATGCGACGCCGTCCATTGCGCGAACAGATATTCGAGGAAGTAGGTCGGGTCGCGCCCGATCATCGTCTCGGGGAACGGCGCCGGTCGCGCAAGGAAGCTCCAATGAAACCGGCCGATGGCGGTGGTGCGGCTGGTGTCCGCCCAGGCATCGAGTGTCGACACGATGTCGAGGACGGCGAGGCGCGAGACGGCGTCGGGGTGATCGAGGGCGAGCCGGTATCCGACGCGGGCGCCGCGATCGTGACTGGCGACGGCGAAGCGGTCGTGGCCGAGCACCCGCATCAGCGCGACGCAGTCAGCGGCCATGGCGCGCTTGGAGTAGGCGATGTGCGGAACATCGGAAGAGTTGTCGTCTTCGGTGCCGCGGCTGGCGCCGTAGCCGCGCAGATCCGGTATCACGAGCGTGAAATGGCGGGCGAGTTCCGGTGCCACCTTGTGCCAGCAGACGTGCGTCTGGGGATAGCCGTGCAGCAGCAGCAGGGGTGGACCGTTGCCGCCGGAGCGCGCGAAAATCGTAGCGCCGGGGACGTCGATGAGATGTGTCTCGAAGCCTGGAAACAGGTCCGGCAGTTCGGCCATGACGACTACTCCTCTGCTAGCAGGAACGGTAAAGTCCGTTCGAGCAGCGCCTCCGGATTTTCCTCGGGGATGAAGTGTCCGCTTTCGATCGGACCACCGGAGAGGCGCGTGCACCAGGGTTCCCACACCGGCAGCGGATCCGCAATCTCCACGAGCGAGCCCTGGGTCGCCCAGCTCACATGGACGGGGCACTCGATGCGGGTGCCGCTATCGCGGTCGAACTCATCGAGAAGCTGGTCGGTGCGGTATTCCGAGCGATAATCCTCACAGGTGGCGTGGACGCGATCCGCTTGCGAGAGCATGTGGATATAGTCGGCCAGCGCCACCGGATCGATCACCCGGGGCGATTTGGCCAACGTGGCCCGGCGAAAGCGGCTTTCGACCCAGTCGGCGGGATTCTGGATGATCAATCCCTCGGGGAGGGGCGCCGGTTGCGACAGGAAGACACCATGCAACATCCCGAACCTGTAACCGTCCTTCCGCAACCGCGCGATGTCGAGCGTTGTGATGATGTCGATGAGAACGAGGCGCGTGACGCGCTCGGGTGCATCGAGGGTGAGCCGGAACGCGACACGAGCGCCGCGATCGTGCCCCATGACGCGGAAGCGCTCGAAGTCGAGCGCCGTCATCAGCTCCGCCATGTCCAGGGCCATGGTGCGCTTCGAATAGGCGCGGTGATTGCCGTCGCTGGAGGGGCAGTCGCTGCGGCCGTAGCCGCGCAAATCGGGCGCCACAACGGTGAAGTGCAGCGCCAAGGCCGGCGCCATGCGGTGCCACATGGCGTGGGTTTCGGGATAGCCGTGCAGCAGGAGAAGCGGTGGGCCGCGTCCGCCGACGCGGGCGAAGATTTCGATGCCGCGGGCGAGGATACGATGCTCGGTGAAGCCCGGAAACAGGTCGGCGAGCGACGTCATCCGCCCCCCTTGCTGCGGGCCGCGCCAGTCTCGCGAGCGATGGCCCGCCAGCCGATGTCGCGACGGCAGAAGCCATCGGGCCAGTCGATCAGGTCGATGGCTGCGTAGGCGCGCGCCTGTGCTTCGGCGACTGTACGCCCGCGGGCGCTGACATTGAGCACCCGGCCGCCGGATGCGAGCAACCGGCCGTCGCGGCGAACGGTGCCGGCATGGAAAATCTCGACGCCGTCGACGGCACCAGCAGCTTCCAAACCGCGGATTTCGGTGCCCTTCACGTAGTCCCCGGGGTAGCCGTTTGCCGCCATCACGACGGACAGCGCGGCGTCATCGGACCAGCGCACATCGAACGTGTTCAGCACGCCGTCGGCGGTCGCAAGCAACGCGGCAAGCAGATCGGACCTGAGCCGCATCATTAGCACCTGCGTCTCGGGGTCTCCAAAGCGCGCGTTGTATTCGTAGAGTTTGGGGCCGTCGGACGTGATCATGACGCCGAGGAACAGCACGCCTTTGAAGGGTGTGCCGCGCTGGCGCATGCCGGCGACGGTCGGACGGATGATCTCGTCCATTGTGCGGCGTGTCATCTCGGGCGTCATGACGGGGGCCGGCGAATAGGCGCCCATGCCGCCGGTGTTGGGGCCGGTGTCGCCGTCGCCGACGCGCTTGTGGTCCTGGGCGGTCGCGAGCGGCAAGACGTGCTGGCCATCGCAGAGCGCAAAAAAGCTCACCTCCTCGCCTTCGAGGAATTCTTCGATCACGATCTCCGCGCCGGCCGCGCCAAAAATCCCTTCAAAGCACGCATCGACGGCTGCGTTGGCGGCATCCCAGCCCTCGGCAATGACGACGCCCTTGCCGGCCGCGAGGCCGTCCGCCTTGATAACGATCGGCAGTTTCTGAGTGGCGAGATAGGTCTTGGCAGCGGCGGCGTCCGTGAAGCGCCCGTAGGTGCCGGTCGGGATCGCGAACTCGCGGCAGAGATCCTTGGTGAAGCCCTTCGAGCCTTCGAGCTGGGCGGCCGCGCGTGACGGTCCGAACACCTTGATGCCCGCCGCTGCCAGATCGTCGGCGAGCCCGGCGACGAGGGGTTGTTCCGGCCCGACCACCACGAAGCCGATCGCGTTGGCCTTGGCAAAGGCGATGATGCCGGCATGATCGTCGACGCCAATGGCCACGCACTCCGCAACCTCGGCTATTCCCGCATTGCCCGGTGCACAATAGAGACGGGTCAGCAGAGGGCTCGCCGTCAGCGCCCAGGCCAAGGCGTGCTCACGTCCACCGGAGCCGATCAGGAGAACATTCATCGTGCTGTTCCTCGTACCGGCCCCGCGATCGCGCACGGGAATCCGAAGGCGCCCAAGCCGCACCGTGCGCCCCCGATTTACCATTCAACAGCAGGAGCGGGAATATCCCCGATGCATCCTTGCTGCGGCCACCTTCGTGTAGCATTGAACAGCGTTGTAACAAACGGATGCGATTCGTGGCAGAGCCAGCGCGCGCAGGTAAGACCGGCGCCAGCAACAACCCAGAGCTGACTGTTTCGGAGCTCTCCAACGCCATCAAGCGGGCGTTGGAGGACGGCTTCGGCTTCGTGCGTCTGCGGGGCGAGATTTCCGGCTATCGCGGTCCCCATGCGTCAGGCCATTGCTATTTCGCGATCAAGGACGACAAGGCCAAGATCGAGGCTGTGATCTGGCGCGGCGTGTTCTCGAAATTGCGCTTCAAGCCCGAGGAAGGCCTCGAGGTCATCGCGACCGGCAAGGTCACGAGTTATCCCGGATCGTCGAAGTACCAGATCGTCGTCGAGGCGCTGGAACCGGCTGGCATCGGCGCGTTGATGGCGCAGCTCGAGGAGCGCCGTCGCAAGCTCGCCGCTGAGGGCTTGTTCGCCGAGGAGCGCAAACGCCCGAGGCCGTTCCTGCCGCGCGTCGTCGGTATCGTTACGTCACCGACCGGCGCCGTCATCCGAGACATGCTGCACGGCTTCGCCGAGCGTTTTCCGGTGCACGTCGTCGTGTGGCCGGTGCGTGTGCAGGGCGAGACCAGTGGCCGCGAAGTTGCGGCGGCGATCCGCGGCTTCAACGCGCTGCCGGTTGGTGGAAGGATCCCGCGTCCCGATGTGCTGATTGTCGCGCGCGGTGGCGGCAGCCTCGAGGACCTCTGGGGGTTCAACGAGGAAATCGTGGTGCGCGCGGCGGCCGAGAGCGCCATCCCGCTCATTTCGGCGGTCGGCCATGAGACTGACTGGACGCTCATCGACCACGCCGCCGATGCGCGCGCGCCGACGCCCACTAAGGCTGCCGAATGGGCGGTGCCGAAATATAGCGAATTGATCGAGACGACCGCCGACCTGGAGCTGCGCCTGCGCAAATGCGTCCGTCGCACGGTGGAGTCAGCGCGCGAACGGCTCAAAGCATACGCCCGCAGCCTGCCGCGTCTCGAGAATCTGCTGGCGCTGCCCCGCCAGCGCTTCGACGAAGCCGAGCGTCGGCTCGCGCGCGCGCTCTCGGCTAACACGCACGCGCATGGCAAGCGGCTGGCCCAGATTGCGCCACGCCTTCAGGTGCGCCTCGTCGCGCAGCGGATCGATCGCGATCGCCAGCGCCTTGATCGCGTCCAGCGCGCCGGCCTCACCGCACTCGCCCGCAGCACGTCGACACGCAGAACCCGTTTCGAGCGGACCGCCGCTCGCCACACGCCGCACGCGCTCGTGCAGCGTGCCGAACGTCAGCGCGAACGCATCGATAATCTCTCGGCGCGACTGCGCCAGAGCCTCGCGAGCCGCATTGTGCTCGATCGCCGCGCGCTCGATGCGCAAGCGCAGATGCTGGCATCGCTGAGCTATCAGAGCGTGCTTCGTCGCGGTTTCGCGCTGGTCCGCGATCAGGATGGCCGCGCAGTGCGCTCGGTCACTAATCTCGCGCATGGCGATCGTATCGCGGTCGAACTCGTCGACGGTCGTGCCGCCGCCAGCGTCACGTCGGTCGAGACTGCGTCCGGTGACCCTGCCGATTCGCCGAAGCCGCGCCCTGCGCCGCGCACCAAACCCGGCGATCAGGGCTCGCTGTTCTAACGCCGTCCTGTCGGCCGATTGACGAGCCATAGGCCGAGGATGACGACGGCGAGGCCGACGCCGAGGTGGATGGTCAGGGGCTCGCCGAGAAGCACGACTCCAGCGGCGACGCCGAAGGCGGGCGTGATCATCAGGAACGCCATCACGCGCGAGGCGGGATAGCGGGTCATCAGCCAGAGGCTGGTGGTGAAGGTGATGAAGGCGACGAAGACGACGGTATAGCCGAAGGCACCGACGACAAGAGGGGAGAGATCGGTGATGCCGCGCTCGCCGTAGACCAGCGAGATCAGGGAGAGCAGCACGCCCGAGATCAGGAGCTGCATGAAGATCACGCGCTCGGGTTTCTCGGTCGCAAGGCGGGTCGCGCGCACCGAGAGGGTGAGAAAACCCCACGCGACGCCGCCGGCGAGGCACAGGAGATCGCCGGTAAGCGAACTCGTTCCGGATGGTTCGCGACCGGCGAGGACGATCGAGACTCCGGCAAGGGCGGCCAGGAGGCCGGCACTCTTCGACCACGTGAGGCGGTCGCCGGGAATGAGGAAATGTGCGCCCACTGCAACGACGAGGGGCGACGTGTAGAGGAAAATCACGGCGCGGGACGCTGTGGTGCGGTCGAGGCCGGGATAGAGAAACGCGAACTCGGCGGTGAAGAAGGCCGCGGATAGGAGCACCGGCGCGATCATCGCGGGCGCCATGCGCAGCGAGATGCCGCGAAACATGCACCACAGGCCGACCAGTCCGGATGCCAGCAGCGATCGCATGCCGCCCTGTAGCAGTGGCGAGATCCCGGCGTTGGCGACTTTCATCGCGACCTGGCCGATGCCGAGGAAGACGCACAAGAGCGTCAGCACGCCCGCAGCAAAGAAATCGAGCCGGTCCTTCTCGAGCGCGCGCGGCGCGCTCGGTGGAGCCGGATCGCCAGCCTCCCTGGTCATTTTCTTCTCTCGTTTGGCTTGCCGGGCGGACCCGGAAGATTGCCCCCGCTCGCCAATGCCCATCGTTGCCGACGCGCGGGCTCAGGGACGCGCACCAGATCATGACTGGCGGATGTAATCCAGGGGGCAGGGCGTCGGGCGCGGCGGATGAGCGCCTATGCCATGGCGAGGTGGCGCTGGACCGCGGCGTCGCGGGCCTTGATCTCGCGGCGGATGTCGTCGACTTCGCGCTGAGCTGCCGCCATGCCGCGCGAGATGAGAGCATCCGCCGCCTGGAAGTCGAACAGCCCGATGCCGGCAAGGCGCGGGTTGATAATCACGTCCGGTGGGTCGCCGGCGAGCCGCGAGCGCGCGATCCGGTCCTGGACGATGTTGAACGCATCGACCATCACCGTGGAGATGCCGGGGCCTGTGCTCGGTCCGCCAAAGAGCTGACGCTTGAGCAGATTGCGGGCGCTGAAGCGGCTCGGCGGCGGTGCGGCATGAGCTTCCATGCCGGCTTCAGGCTGAGCCAAGCCGTCGACCTCGGAATAGCGGTTGCCGCGTCCACAGGCGTCGGCGTTGAGGTTGACCGCGATGACGTAGCGAGCACCGAGTGCACGGCACACCGACGCCGGTACCGGGTTGCAAAGCGCGCCATCGAACAGCCAACGGTTGTTGATTTCGACTGGCTTGAAAATGCCGGGCAGCGCATAGGAGGCGCGCATCGCCTCGACCAGCGACCCGCTTGAGATCCAGGTCTCCTGTCCTGTGCCGAATTCGGTCGCGACGGCGACGAACTTCTGCTCCATCTCTTCGATCTTGACGTCCTTGAGATGGTTTTCCAGCCGCTGCATCACGCGCTGGCCGGTGATAAGGCCAGAGCCGGACAGGTTGAAATCGAGGTAGCCGAAGATCTTGCGCTTGGTCAGGTCGCGGGCGAAGCCTTCGAGTTCGTCGAGCCGGCCGGCTGCAAAGCACCCACCGACGACCGCGCCGATCGAGGTCCCGGCAATGATGTCGGGCACGATCCCGGCCTGGGCAAGGGCTCGCAGCACACCGATGTGCGCCCATCCGCGTGCGGCCCCACCGCCAAGTGCAATGCCGATCTTACCACGTGCCATCTGCGGACTCCCCAAGCGTACGCCAGCACCGGCGGGCGCTTCGAGCCTCTACCCTGTGAGCGTGCCTGCAAACCCCGTGCCGTGGAGGTCCCCCCTCGGCATGAGTTCTTTTCCTACCTAACCTCATGACTATATCGGACTGACATTAAGGTTTACCTACAGGGGGCAAGTGCCCGCGGTTAATCTTTAAACAACGCATCGGAACCGATCGTTCCGTCTCCTGCATAAATCTCGCCGATGGGGCGCCGCGCAGACGGTAGTCCGGCCGTATGCGCGGTGGTATGCTGACGAATTGTCGGGGGAGCGGGGAATGGCCCATAGTCGCTCAATGCGAATGTTATTTGCCGCTATCGCGCCATTGTGGATGCTGGCGGGATGTGCGGGGACGGACGGTGCGGGTGTTCAGACGAGCGTGATCCGCGCCTCGAACGCCGTGCCGTCGGACTATCGCGCGATCATTGCACGCAATGTTCGCGCGAAGGTGCCGCCGAACAGCATCGTCCAGGCCGAGATTTCCGCGCCCGGGCTATGGGTCGGGCCAATGGGCCTCGGCCCGCAGCGGCCGATCGCTTGCGTCAAGTGGCAGCAGAAGAGCGAGTACGGTACGTCGGAGCAAAGTCTCGGCTACATGTTCGCCGAAGGCCTTATCGACGAGACCTTCGATTTCAATCCCTTCAAGAATGGCGGCCTCGTTCCCGCCATGGCAAAGCACGCCTATACATGCGGCAGTCTCAAGTACGGCCCGTTTCCCGAGTTGACAGGCCAACGATGATGCCGCCCTCCCACTCCCGCGTATCCGTAGCGCTCGATCTTTCCGGTGGGCCGTGTACATTCCCCGACAACTCGGGCCTGCAACGCGTCGGCTCAGGATAAAATGTGTGTCCAGACGGGGATTGGAAATGGCGGTCGGCAAGGACGAGGGCAGTTTTGACTACGTGATCGTGGGCGCGGGCTCGGCGGGCTGCGTGCTCGCCAACCGGCTGAGCGAGCAGGCCGGGGTCACCGTGGCGCTGCTCGAAGCCGGTGGCCGCGACACGAACCCGTGGATCCACATCCCCGGCGGATATTTCCGCACGATGTACAACCCGGACATCACCTGGCAGTACGCCGCCGGTCCCGAGCCGCACCTTGGGGGACGCCAAGTGCCATGGCCGCGCGGGCGCGTGCTCGGCGGATCCAGCGCCATCAACGGGCTCCTCTACGTGCGCGGGCAGGCGCGGGACTACAACGTCTGGCGCCAACTCGGCAACGTCGGCTGGTCCTATGACGACGTCCTGCCGTACTTCAAGCGCGCCGAGAACCAGGAGCGCGGCGCGTGCGATTGGCACGGCGCAGGCGGGCCGCTTTCGGTGACCAACATCCGCATGGAGAACCCGCTCTGCTCGGCCTTCGTTGCCGCCAGCATCGAGGCGGGCATCCCGGCGACACAGGACTTCAACGGCGAGTCCCAGGAGGGGGCGGGCAACTACCAGTGCACCATCCGCGATGGTCGGCGAGGATCGACGGCGGTGACCTACCTCCGGGATGCTGCCAACCGCCCGAACCTGCGCGTCATCACCAACGCCGAAGTCGAGGGCATATCGCTCGACGGCAAGCGCGCCTCGGGCGTGCGCTATTCGGTTGGCGGCGAGAAGCGCTTCATCAAGGCGCGGCGCGAGGTGCTGCTGTCGGCAGGCGCCATCGGCAGCCCGCAGATCCTCGAGCTTTCCGGTATCGGCCAGGGTGACGTGCTGAAGAAGGCCGGCGTCGACGTCCGTCATGAGCTCAAAGGTGTCGGCGAGAATCTGCAGGACCACTATCAGGTGCGCTCGGTCTACGAGGTGACACTGCCCGACAGCCTCAACGCGGTGTGGCACAGCCCGCTGCTGCAACTAAAGACCGGTCTCCAATACGCGTTCAGCCGCCGTGGTATTCTGGCGACGGGCGCGTCTCCGGTTGGCGCTTTTGTGAAATCGTCGCCGGAGCTCGAGGAGCCCGACATCCAGTTCCACTTCATTCCGTTTTCGGCGGATGCGCCGGGCAAGGGTCTTCACAAGTTTCCGGGCGTGTCGTCGACCATATGTGTGCTCAGGCCCGACAGTCGCGGCCACTTGCACATCGCCTCGTCTGATCCGAAAGCGCCGCCGGCCATCGTCGCCAATTATCTCGCGGCCGAGAGCGACCGGCGGATTACGCTTGCGGGCCTGAAGCTGGCGCGCCGCATTTCCGAGCAGCCGTCGTTCAAGTCGCTCGTGCGCTACGAGGTTTATCCAGGGCCGGACTGCAAGAGCGACGACGATTTCATGAAGTTTGCTCGGGAGCGCGGCACTACGGTCTTCCACCCGGTCGGCACGTGCAAGATGGGCAGCGATGCCGCAGCCGTGGTCGACAGCCGCTTGCGCGTTCACGGCATCGGCGGCTTGCGTGTCATCGACGCCTCGGTCATGCCGAACCTGGTCTCCGGCAACACCAACGCGCCAACGATCATGATCGCGGAGAAGGCCTCCGACATGATCAAGGTCGACGCGCGCACGATGGCGGTGGCTTAGCCAAAGCTCGGGCGGGGCGTTCAGCCCAGTACGAACGCTTCGTTGATGGCGCTCTGGAAGCCGCCCCCCATCACCGGCCCGCCGCCGGCGACGTAAATGACGTCGTCGATGGCGACCGCGCCGAGCCCATGACGCGGTGTCATCATCGGCGCGTATGCCTCCCAGGTATCGGTCGCGATGTCGTAAGCCTCGTTCTGGCCGTACACCCGATCCGTGCCCTCGCCGCCCATGCAGAAGATCTTGCCCTTGACGATCACCGCCCCGTGGCCGGAGCGCGCGGTCGGAAACGGGCGGCGCGCCTCCCACTTGTCGGCCTTGGGGTCGTACACGTGATGGAGGTTGGAATTGGTGTGGAAGCTGTCGACGCGTCCACCCACGATATGGATGAGGCCATTCGCGGTGACGATACCCGTGTGATCGCGGCCGAGCGGCATCGGACGGCGCGTCTCCCACTTGTCCGCCTTGGCGTCGTAGGCGTAGTGCCAATCGACCGACTTCTTTTCAGCGAACGTATCGCCGATCGC